>SL_3KL_010_SEDDRAFT_10001547_pt1 | contig 20992 bp, 11 predicted proteins | sample SodLakKL_010_SED_2_FD_10381 | JGI IMG/M metagenome (IMG submission 10381) | reverse complement strand
CTTTTTTACCCTGTTTTTTATCCCAAAGACACACTTTGGTACACTATCTTAGAGCATGAGTATATCCATTGAAAACATATTGCTGATCGGTTCATTTCTGTTGCTGATCAGTATTATTACCGGAAAAACCTCCTACAGATTCGGTGTGCCGACCCTGGTGTTGTTTCTTGCCGTGGGCATGCTGGCAGGTTCAGAAGGGATTGGAGGCATCCATTTCGACAATCCGGCCATTGTACGTTTTATTGGGATTGTATCCTTGTGTTTTATCCTTTTTTCCGGCGGACTCGATACGCATTGGTCAACCATTAAACCCTGCTTCTGGCAGGGTTTTTCGCTCTCGACCCTTGGGGTGCTACTAACAAGGAACGACAGAACGATGGAACGAATGAACGAAGACAGAGGACGGAAGGTGGAAGGTAGAAGGTAGAAAGAAGTAAGTTGAAGGTTAAAATGTTGAAAATCTGATTCATGGACCATCGGATCGTTTTCGGAGTGCTGATACTTGCACTGTTTCTTTTTGTCTGGGGTCGCATTCGCCATGATTTTGTTGCACTGATCTCATTGAGCGTTTTGCTGGTTTTCGGTATTGTGGAGCCCGACGAGGCGTTCAGCGGATTCGGGCACCCGGCTGTAATCACCGTTGCAGCCGTGCTGGTGGTCGGCAAGGCACTTGAATTTTCAGGTGTGGTTGATTTGCTTGGCAAATGGGTAATGAAACTTGGCAATAACCTTTTGCTGCAGATCTTTTCGCTCTCCATACTTGTTGCTGTGGCATCAGCCTTCATGAACAACGTGGGTGCCCTGGCTATCATGATGCCCATTGCCTTGCACCTTGCCCGCAAGAGTGGCAATCCGCCCTCGTTTATTCTGATGCCCATTGCCTTTGCTTCACTGCTTGGAGGAGTGACCACCCTCATTGGTACACCTCCCAACATCATTATAGCAACCTTTCGTGGAGATGAATTTGGAGAGCCCTTCGGAATGTTTGATTTTGCCCCGGTTGGCATTTTAATTGCCATTGCAGGCATTGCTTTTATTACCCTGATAGGCTGGCGCCTGTTGCCAAAAAGAGCGGTAGAGAAACCGGACACCGAACTATTCGACATTGAGGACTATATTACGGAGGTAATCGTAACCAAAGAGTCAAAAATAAAAGATCTGCGCATTGGCGAACTGGCTGAAATTTCAGACGCTGATTTTCAGATTCTCGGACTGGTAAGGTCCGGAAAGCGCATTCATGCGCCAGACCCGGACGAACAACTGTTTGTAAAAGACATCCTGATCATTGAGACCGATACCAAGGGGCTGAAAACTTTTGTTGATGACACCGGGGTTAAACTGGCAGGCGGTAAAAAGATCAGGAAGGATGCCATTGGTTCAGACAAAATAGCTATCAATGAAGCCATCGTAATGGCCGACTCACCTTTGATAGGCAAAACAGCTGCATCCCTGAAAATGCGCACCCGTTACGGAGTTAATTTATTGGCGGTGGCACGCCGCGAACAAAAAATCCACCGCCGCCTCGATCACGTAATTTTCCGCACAGGTGATGTGCTGCTGTTGCAGGGCCGCGAGCACAAGATGTTTGACACAATGACTTCGATGGGTTGCCTGCCATTGGCCCGCCGCGGCCTGAGGTTGGGCTATCAGGCAAAGGTCCCCCTGGCGCTGGGAATATTCCTTGCTGCAATTGTACTGGTGGTTACAGGATTATTGCCTGTGCAGGTTGCTTTTACCATGGCTGCCATCTCAATGGTCCTGGCCCGGGTTTTGCCGCTTAAAGAGTTCTATCGCAGTATCGACTGGCCGGTTATTGTTTTGCTCGGAGCGATGTTACCTGTTGGCACTGCTCTGGAAACCAGCGGTGGCGCAGGACTTATTGCCGGTGCCATAACCGGGTTGGGTGCAGTGCTTCAACCCTGGACGATGCTGGCAATTATATTGGTGTTTACCATGTTTTTGTCTGATATTATCAACAATGCGGCCACTGTTGTTTTGATGGCGCCCGTTGCCATCAGTGTGGCCAACGGACTTGGTTTTTCTGTGGATCCTTTTCTCATGGCCGTGGCCATTGGCGCATCGTGTGCATTCCTTACCCCGATCGGCCACCAGTCAAATACCCTTGTAATGGGCCCGGGTGGCTATAAGTTCACCGATTACTGGCGGATTGGGTTGCCACTTGAGATAATAATCGTGGCTATTGGTGTGCCTTTGATCATGTGGGTCTGGCCCTTGTGAAAACTGAATCTGAGCTGCTGTCTTAGATTTTGGGAGGTTTGTTGTAAATCATCACATGGGATAAACTGACAATTAATTTATCCGGAAATTTATTTCAGGAATTCATCTGCGACGAAACAAAGAAACAAAGAATCAATTAACACCCCTCAATCATGTTACACTCTTCTTATATCGAACTCAATAAAGAGTCACTAAACAACAATATCCGATTTCTCAGGAAAAAACTCGGAGGCAGTGCCAAATACTCAATGGTAGTAAAAGCCAATGCCTACGGACACGGAATTGAAGAACTTCTCCCATTGGTTGAAGATTGTGGAGTGAATCATTATTCGGTTTTCAGTGTAGCCGAAGCCATGCGGGCTTACGAAATCAAAAAACATGCGTGTGAGTTGATGATTATGGGATTTATTGACGATGATTATCTGGAATGGGCCATTGAAAAAGATGTTTCCTTTTTTGTTTTTACTCCCGAAAGACTCCGTAAAGTTATTGACGTATCAAAAAAAACAAGCAAACCGGCTAAAATTCATATTGAGCTCGAAACAGGGATGTATCGTACCGGATTTTGCGAAGACCAGCTGGATGAATTGTCCGTTTTGCTCAAAAAACATTCTTCAGAACTATTGCTGGAGGGAATATGTTCTCACATGGCGGGTGCAGAAAGTATTGTAAACTACAAGCGTATGCTGGAGCAGATCGAAACCTTCAACAAACTTTGCCTGTGGTTTCATGGAGAGGGATTGCAACCCAGGTACCGACACCTGGCATGCTCGGCAGGCGTATTAAATTATCCCGATTCTATAATGGACATGGCCAGGATAGGAATTTCCAGTTATGGTTTCTGGCCCAGTGATGAAACGAAAATGATGCATCTGAAAGAAGAAGGGTTTGATGAAGATCCGCTCAAAAGGGTCCTCTCCTGGAAAAGCCTGATCATGAGTGTTACCAATGTCCCCAGGGGAAAATATGTGAGTTATGGCAAAAGCTTCAGGACCAATCGGAAAAGCAAAATTGCCACAGTTCCTGTGGGTTATGGCTATGGGTTTAGCCGGACGCTCAGCAATAACGGACATGTATTGGTGGATGGGAAAAGAGTAAGGGTCATTGGTAGTGTAAATATGAACATGGCGGTGTTGGATGTTACCGATGTGGAAAATGTCAATGTGGGAGACTGCGTGGTGTTGATTGGTGAGCAGGGTGATGAAAGCATTTCGGTTGAATCTTTCAGCGATATGAATAACAGCATGAATTATGAATTATTGACCAGGCTGCCCCGTCATATCCCCAGAAGAGAAGCCCTGTAGCTTTGCCGGACAAGTATTATCCCGCACCGGCAAAGCCGGGCAGGGTGGCATGGCCTATTCATCCTGCAGTTGGGGGAAAAGCGAATCATCATGGTATTTACGATTAATTATGATAGCCCGTTGCTGCTGCTCCTAACATTAAGGGTATCTTTGCAACAAACTCCAATTGGTGCTTATACAATCACTTCGGGGTTTTAGTCACCTACAAAGCTGATAACAATGATGAAGCCCCTGCAAATCGGCCCTTTTGCCATCCCTGTTCCCATCGTACAGGGGGGTATGGGTGTTGGCATATCCCTTTCCGGCCTGGCTTCCGCTGTGGCCAATGAAGGCGGTGTCGGAGTGATCTCCAGTGCAGGCCTCGGATTGATCTACAAACAACGGGGCGCAGACTACATTCAGGCAAGCATTCTGGGACTCAGGGAAGAGATCCGGAAAGCCCGCGAGAAATCGCTGGGTATTATCGGTGTGAACGTAATGGTAGCCATGTCAAACTTTGCCGACATGGTTAAAACCTCCATTGCCGAAAAAGCCGACATTATCTTCAGCGGGGGCGGATTGCCCCTCGACATGCCGGGTTTCCTGAAAACAGACAGCACCACCAGGCTGGTGCCCATTGTTTCTTCTGCCAGGGCTGCCAGGATCATTTGCGACAAATGGAAAAAAAATCATGACTACCTTCCCGATGCTGTGGTGGTAGAAGGTCCGAAGGCCGGGGGACATCTGGGATTTAAAGAAGGGCAGATCCCTGACGAGAATTTTTCGCTGGAGCATTTGATCCCCGAGGTTGTTGCTGCGGTGAAGGAATTTGAAGACCGCTACTGTGTAAAAATTCCGGTAATCGCCGCCGGGGGCATCTTCACGGGGCAGGACGTGTTCAATATCCTGAAGCTTGGTGCCTCAGGGGTGCAGATGGGTACCCGCTTTGTCACAACCACCGAATGCGATGCGGCAGAGGCTTTCAAACAGACCTATATCAAGTCTAAAGCCGAAGACATGGAAATCATTCTCAGCCCGGTAGGCATGCCGGGGCGGGCCATCAGGAATGCTTTTCTCGATAAGGTGAAGCTGGGTTATAAACAACCCATACGATGCCCGTTTAAATGCATCAGGACCTGCGATGTGACCTCCAGCCCCTATTGCATTATCAATGCCCTGTTCAGCGCGTTCAAAGGCAAGTTTGCCAACGGATATGCCTTTGCCGGCACAAATGCCTACCTGACCCAGAAGATCATCTCGGTAAAAGAGACCTTCAACAGCATCCTTGCCGAATACAATGAAAGCAAATAGCAGCCTGCCGGGCTGAAACCCGAAAGAAACCGGAAGGGCTCTTGCAAAAGAGTCAGCTCTTTTTCTTCTGCCAGCGGCTGACTTTGCGGCCGGTGGACAGGATGATCCAGTACATGCAGGGAACGATCACCAGGGTAAGGAAGGTAGCGATGGTCAACCCAAAGATCACCGTCCACGACATGGGCCCCCAGAACCTGGCGTTATCGCCCCCGAAGTAGATCCCAGGGTCCAGGTTTGTTACCAGGGAACCGAAATCAATATTCAGTCCGATGGCCAATGGCAAGAGGCCGAGGACGGTAGTTATCGCCGTCAGGACCACCGGACGAAACCGGGTTTTTCCGGCTTGTTCAATGAGCCCGAGGCTGGTTTCGGGAGCAAGGAATCCGTCCTCTTCGCCCATATTCAGGGCCTCTCTTTTTTGACGGTGCAGGTAATCGGTATAATCGATCAGCACAATCGCATTGTTCACAACTACCCCGGCCAGACTTACAATTCCCACGCCCATCATGATGATGATGAAGTCCATGTTGAACAGGGCCAGGCCGAGAAATACCCCTGCCGTGCTGAACACCACACTCCCGATAATGATGAAGGGTTTGAATATCGAATTGAACTGCGTTACCAGGATGAGGGCGATCAGCGACAAGGCGATCATCAGGGCCCGGATGAGGAACTCCATCGATTCCTGCTGCTCCTGCTGTTCCCCGGTAAATGCATAGCTGTAGCCATCGGGGATGTCCATGTGTTCCATCACCCGCATGATCTGCTGGTTGATCCGGTTCGCATTGAATCCCGGCAAAACATTCGAACTCAGGGTGAGGGCCCGGTTGCGGTCTATACGGTTTATGGAACCGTATGTTTTGCCGTACTCTATGCCGGCTACGGCCGAAACGGGCACCTGCATGATGCGTCCCGTACTCTGGCTGCGAAAGGTAATGCGCTGATTCATCAGGGCAGAAAGATTGTGGCGGTATTCTTCCCGGAGACGGAGCTGTATGGGGTATTCTTCTTCGCCCACCTTGAAGGCAGACACTTCGAGGCCGAAGAGGGCCGTACGTATCGTATTGGCGATGGCATAGGTGGAAAGGCCAAAGCGCCGCGCAGCTTCCCTGTCGATATGGATCAGCAGTTCCGGGTTGTCGGCGGCGAGATCCCTGGAGAGGTCTTCTATTCCCTGAATGCCCGCCCGGGCAACCCGGCTTTTTATCGAATCGCCGAGCATCATCAGGCGTTCAAGGTCCGGCCCGCTGATCTCAATGTTGATGGGACGGCCGGTTGGCGGGCCTGCCATGTTTTTCTCTATCATGAACTCGATTCCCGGATACTTGCCGACAAGCGCATCGCTGAGGCTTGCCATCACATCGTTGGTGTTGATGCCCCCGCGCTGTTCAAATTCGACAAACGTAACGGTGATCATTCCCCGGTGAGGGATTTCGCCCGCAGTCATCTCCATCTCACCGGTGGCGCCCCGTCCCACAACGGTCAAAACGGATTTTACGATATGCCGGTATGGATCGAGCACACTGCTTACCCTGTCCTCTATTTGCCTGGTGCGCCGGTCGGTTTCGTCGATATCGGTGCCAACAGGAAGCTGGATCATGATGTTAATGAACTGGGGCTCGTTATCGGGAAAAAACAATACGTTGGGGCTGCGCGCGGCAAAGAAGGCAACGGCAGCCAACAGGAACACCAGGGTACCCGAAACAAAGACATAGGGCATGCGGCGCCGGAGTGCATACCTGAGGGTATTCAGGTATGATTTCTCCAGATAAGGCAGCAGGGTGTTCCGGAACCATTGCGCCAGGCGGTTGAGCACAAAGTGCCCCAGGCCGAACAAAATGGCTGCCAGTATAAGCAGGTTGCCTCCAAGGGTTTGTCCAACCAGGTGCATTGCGGTCCCTGCAAGCAGCAGTATGGCCAGTATGATCCATTTCTTGCGTTTGCGCGAAGCAGACGGTACGCTTCCGGGAGCAGCCGGGCGCAGGAAGGTATGGGAGAATACCGGAATGATCACGAGTGCAACAAACAGGCTGGATGTCAATACGATGATCAGTGTGAGCGGAAGGTATTTCATGAACTCACCGGTGATGCCCGTCCAGAAGGCCAGGGGCAGAAAGGCGGAAAGAGTGGTTGCGGTGGAGGTGATGATGGGCATGGCGATCTCACCGATACCCCGTTTGGCCGACTCCATAACGGAATACCCCCGTTCGGTATACCGGAATATGTTGTCAACGGCCACGATGGCGTTGTCTACCAGAAGGCCGAGCGCAAGGATCAGGGAGAACAGCACGATCATATTGATCTGGATAGACGCTGTTCCGAAAACCGCAAACGAAAGCAGCATGGAGAGGGGTATGGCCATGCCGACAAAGAGTGCATTTTTTAGCCCCAGGAAAAGATAAAGCACCAGAACAACAAGAATAATGGCCATAATGACGCTGTTCTCCAGGTTAGAAAGCTGGGTGCGCATTTCTTCCGACTGGTCGTTGGTGATGGTGATGGATAGTTCCGAAGGAATGTCGCCAATTTCCCTGGCGGCATCCAGTACGGCGAAAATGTTTTCGGTGGCCGAAAGGAGGTTGTCGCCGGCATTTTTTATCACCTGCAGCGATACTACCGGCTGATCGTCGAGCCGGGCATAGCTCGAGGGGTCAGCATAGGCGTCTTTGATTTCAGCCACATCGGCCAGGTATACAATATGCTGGTCTTCGTACTTGACAATAATGTCCCCGATCTGCCTAATGCCGGTGAATTCGCCGATGGTGCGCACGGCCCACCGCGTATTGTCGCCGAACCTGAGCGACCCTCCGGCGATCGATACGTTCTCTGCACTTACAGCATTGGCGATGTCGTCAAAACTGAGCCGGTACAGGTCCATTTTGATCGGATCGGCATTGATCTGTATCTCCCGTTCTTCGATACCGGTGATGTCTACTTTGGATATCTCCGGGATATCCTCGATCCGTTCTTCGAGCAGATCGGCAAAGCGTTTCAGCTCGTTTATGGAATAGTCGCCCGACAGGTTGATGTTGATGATGGGGAATTCGGAAAAGTCGATGTCCATGACAACGGGATCGGCGGGCAGGTCGGAAGGAAGATCCCCCTTTACCCTGTCTACGGCGTCCTTGACATCCTGCAGGGCTTGCTGGATGTCGGTGCCGGGTTCGAACTCGACAAAAATGTCTGAGTTGTCCTGCGAAGAGGTGGACCGGAGTTCACGGATCCCTGTGATGGTATGGATTTCGTTCTCAAGGGGGCGGGTGATCAGGTTTTCCATATCGACCGGCGGATTGCCCGGGTATACGGTTTTTACGAGCACGGTGGGGATCTCTACCTCGGGAAAAAGCTCCTTGGGCAGTGTCCGGTACGAAAGCGTCCCGAATACCGCCACAATGAAGGCGAACAGGAAAATGGTGTTCCTGTTCTGCAGGGCTATGGTGGTGGGCCGGAACTCCCGAACCCCTTTGTTTTCTGTGGTCTCCTGGCTCATGACGTTCAAATTCGCGGGGTTTGTCCTATGGGGGTTCAATCTGTTTCAATGCGGATGGGATCGCCGCTGCTTACACGGTTGTACCCCTTACGTATCAGCAGGTCGCCCGGTTTGAGGCCGCTTTCCACCAGGGTTTTTCCCTCCCCATCGGCACCCCGGTCGATGTAGGTTTTTTCAGCCACCATCAGCCCTTCGCGTTCTCTTGCGGTAAATACATAGTGTCCCTGGTTGTCGTATCCGATGAGTATGGAAGGGACAACAACGGCATCCGGAATGTGGAAGGTGCGCACGCTGACCCTGGCCATCATATTGGGCTTCAAACGGCCGTTGCTGTTTGCGATGCGCAACTGCATCCTGAATGAGCGGCTTTCGGGATGGATGGTATGGCCCACACGGTGCACGGGAACGTGCATTTCCACATCGGGGTAGGAGGGAAAGCGAAGCAGCACGGAGTCGCCCTCATGCACATACCGAAGGTATGCTTCCGAAATGTCGGCGTTCACGTACAACTGATCCAGGCTAACGATCTGCATCAGGGGAGTTCCCGGCATGGCCAGTTCGCCCTCTTTGAGTATGATCTCGTCAACAAAACCGTCAATGGGCGCGCGCAGCTCGGCCAGGTCGAGTTGAGACTGCAGTGTTTGCAGCCTGCCCTGTAGTGATTCAACATTGTTTTTTGCTTCCAGGTATTGGATCTCGCTGCCGATCTCCTGCCTCCACAACCGCTGTTGCCTTTCGTATACGGTTTGTGCCAGCTGCAGGCTTGTTTTGACTTCTTCGATGTTGCTTTCCATAACCCCGGTTGCCAGCCGTGCCAAAACCTGCCCCTGTCTTACCGGATCGCCCTTGTTTACATAGATGCGTTTCAGGTGTCCGTTGATTTCGGGGCTGATGGTGGCCTTGTTCACGGCTTCGGCTGTTGCGCTTACCGTAAAGAAATTCTGAAATGTTTGCTGTTCAACAGTGTCTGCCGTGACCGGGATAACGGCATTCCGCCCGGTATGTTCCCCCCTGGCGATCAATTGCCGTTCCAGTTCGTTCACCTTGGTTGCAAGGGTGTTGATCTCCTCGCGGTAGGCCGAGATCTGTTGGCGGATTGCATCCGGCCCGTCTGCTTCATCACCGCCCTGTCCGGCGCAGGACGGAGCAAACAGAAGGATAGCGAGAAATACGGCTGCAGCGTATGCAGACCGGCTTGTTCCGTATTGTTTGAGCATGTAGCGTGTATTCATCGTCATAATTTGTTTCTGTTTGCTTTGCGCCGCTCGTTCAGGAAAGGCTCAGAAAGACCCTTCCAGCCTTCCCAGCGCACGTTCTATGTCATTTTGCGCATTGAGTACGTTAAAGACTGAGCTGTAATAATTGGCCTGGGTGGTCAGCAGCTGTTCGTTCGCCTGGGTAAGCTCGAGGCTCGTTGCCATGCCCTCGGTATACATGATCCGCGTACGCTGGTAGATACGCTCGGCCAGTTCCAGATTGCTCTTTTCGCCCTGGTATTGTTCACGGGCTGTGCGGTAGTTGGCTAAAGCTTCTTCCTTTTGCAGCAACAGGGCATTGCGCATCTCTTCGCGGGCAATATGCGATTTTTCGAGTTCCAGCCTTGCCTGCTGTGTGCGCGATGAGCGGAGTCCACTGGAAAATACCGGGATGTTCAGATTGACGGCAAAATAGGTGGAGGGGAACCAGGGGCGCTGGCTGTCGAAAAAGTCGAAGGCATCGCGCATGGCCATTTCCTGCCGGACAAAAGAGGCCGACAGCGAAGGCAGGAAAGCCGATTGCTCCCTGCGCAGTTCCATAAGCCGCATGTTCTCCTGCAGCCGGGCTATCCGGTAGTCGACATGGTATTCGTGATCGAACAGGGTTTCGGCTTCCAAAATGCCGGTGCTGCGGCTGTGCAACTCTTCCAGTTGGTCGGTAAGCAGCAGCGGCCGGTCAAGTTCCATGCCGATCTGGAACTTCAAGAGATCGAGGGTTATCTTATATTGCCGCTCAAGAGCCGCAAGCCTGTTCCCGATAATGCTCACCACAAGCTGCAACTGGTCTGCATTGATGGGATCGGTAAGCCCTTCTTGCTTCATTTGTTGGGTTTCGTAAAGCATCTGCTCCATATTCCGGAGGTTTTGCCTTACAATATCCTGGTTTTCATGGGCAAGAAGGACCAGCAGGTAGGTCTCGGTAACGGTGTTTCTGATTTCCAGTTGTGACCGCTGAATACGTTGCCGGGCAAGGTCGCGGTAGATCCTCGCTGCCCTGAGTCCCACAATGTATTGTCCGTCAAAGATCAGTTGGTTTACCGATGCCGTTGCGGTCAGGTTGTGCTCGGTGCCGAAGCGGATCTCTTCGAACTCTCCGGGTTCGCCTCCGAAGAATTCGGCCGGAACAAGCGATGTGGGAATGTCCAGGTAGTAATTGTAGCCCACTGAGGCGCTGATCTGCGGCAGGCCGGTGGCGGTGGTTTCCCGTATCTGTTTTCCGGCAATCGACAGATCGGCCTGTGCCCGGCGCATCCCATAGCTGTTTTCCAGGGCATAGTCCCTGGCCTGCCCGAGGCTCAGACTAAGGGTAAGGCTGGTGTCGGCCGGGTGGTTCCGGGCACTCAGACCGGGGCTGTGAAACAAAGGGAACAGGCCGATGATCAGGAACAAAACAGCGGTTCGCATGAATACATGGGTTATATGATTGTTCATTAAACCCATGAAAGCGGTAAATGTTTATCCGCTTGCAGAGTCTTTTTGAGTGAAACTGCGGCGGTTATCATAGGTAAATCCTGGAAAAAAATAGTTCACCGGGCAAACTATTGCCGGGCAGGAAGGAAGCAAAAAACTATCTTTGTTTAAGATTCAAAACACATATGAATATATCTATTGATAATGTACTGTTAATCGGTTCTTTTTTGCTGCTTGTCAGCATTATAGCAGGGAAGACTTCGTACAGGTTCGGAGTGCCCACCCTGGTGTTATTTCTCGGCATCGGTATATTGGCAGGTACAGAGGGTATTGGTGGGATTCATTTTGACAATCCTGAAATTGCGCGTTTTATCGGTGTTGTTTCCCTGTGCTTTATCCTTTTCTCCGGCGGGCTCGATACGCATTGGCCGACCATTAAACCTTGTTTTTGGCCTGGTTTTTCGCTTTCTACCCTCGGGGTGCTGCTGACAGCGATCTCCCTGGGAACTTTTGTCTGGCTGGTCACGGATTTTTCACTCTATGAAGGCTTGCTCCTCGGGGCGATTGTTTCATCCACAGATGCGGCAGCCGTATTTTCCATACTGAGATCCAAAAATCTGGCATTGAAAAGCAACCTGAGATCTACCCTTGAATTTGAAAGCGGCAGCAACGACCCTATGGCGTATGTACTGACAATCGCATTTCTTTCCCTGGTGCTTCATCCTGATATGGGCCTGTTCTCTGTAGCCCCGCTTTTTCTGATGCAGATGGCCATTGGGGGGATTGCCGGATTTTTGTTCGGAAAGCTGAGCAAGCTGATGATCAACAGAATTCGACTCGATTACGAAGGGCTGTACCCGGTACTTGTTATCGGTTTGATGTATCTTACTTTTTCGGCCACAAATTTCATACAGGGCAACGGATTTCTGGCCGTATACATTTGCGCTGTTTACCTGGGCAATCACGACCTGATCCACAAGAAAACCATCATGAAAGTTTTTGATGGTTTGGCCTGGTTGTTTCAGATCGTACTCTTTGTGACGCTGGGTTTGCTTGTGTTTCCATCGCAAATTTTACCGGTTGTTGGCATTGGAATGCTCATATCGGGTTTTCTGATTTTTATAGCCCGGCCGGTAAGTGTTTTGCTCAGCCTTGCTTTTTTCCGGATGAAGCTCAGGAACCGGCTGTACATCTCCTGGGTCGGACTCAGGGGGGCGGTACCTATTGTTTTTGCCACATATCCGTTGCTGGCCGGTATTGAAAAGGCAAGCATGATATTCAACATTGTTTTTTTTGTTTCCGTCACTTCGGTAATCATTCAGGGCACCACCCTGCCCGTCGTGGCCAAGTGGATGCATGTGGCACTTCCCGGGCGTGTGAAACGCCGTGTCCCCAGTGATCTGATTTTGTCCGACCGGGCAAAAACTTCAATAGCCGAGGTGGTCATACCAGCGGACGGCTATGCGGCAGATAAAAAGGTTGTCGACCTGCATTTCCCATCCATGGCCATCATTGCCATGATCAAACGCGGCAACCAATACATTACGCCCTCCGGCTCCACCAGGATAGAAGCCGGGGACAAGCTGATCATCCTTTCTGAGACACGGGAAGGCCTGGAAGAAGTGTACGACTGCCTGAAAATATAGGTGCCGGTTATGGTTCCGCTGCCGTTACCCTTCATGGAAGCATTCCTGGTGATTCATAGCTGACGGGTCCTGTCAGCAAATGTCCCAGCATCGTGCTGCCCCTGGTTAACAGACATATGGGTTTAACCCAACCAGCCAACAAGACGAAGAGGATGGCTGGGGTGGGATCATTTCATTTGAACATGCCTGCATGGCAAAACAGGGATTTCCCTGCATATATGCAGTGGTTATGATCGACCGGCCCAATATGCCGTTTCGGAAACGGCCTGCGCCGGATGAGGCCGTTCAAGGGCTGTTTGATCGGGATGCACATTCAGGGGTCATGACCCAGGCAACCTCATCCACCGTGGCTTAGACCGAAGAAAAGATCCCGTTTACCGTTATGATGACCGGTATCGCGGCCAATACCCCGCTTAGTGTACATGCTCTTCCATTGGCCGTGGATCGGGGGCTTCGGCCGGGGGAATGCCTTCGCGGATGGTTTCGCGCACCTCGCCGCAGCGCAGCATCATGGCGCCCCAGTAGGGATTTTTGATCTCCTCAAACTCGCTGAGCCAATAGGCACCCCGGTCCTCATCCACCATGGGGCAAAAGGTCACATGGAAGGTTTGACCCACAGCACCCAGGGTGCGGGCTGTTTCGATAAATGCTTCCGAGAGGGGCTCAAAATGTATGCGCAGCCCTGGCAGATCGTCTTCGGCGAGGAAGCCGGTAATGGATTCATGAATGGCCTGGTATTGTTCCATCCAGAATACATGATGCTCGCCGGGCAGGGCGTGCTGTCCGGTGGTTTCCAGTTGCTGCAGCAGGCGGCGGCCTGCCTGAAGGGCATCCTGAGGGTTGTCATCTGCCAGGGCATTTTTAACTTCAAAATACCTGTTAAACAGGCTTTCGAGATTGTCTTTAAAAGGCTGTGGCAATTCAATCCTTTCGGGAGGCGCCATCATGGCAAAATGGCCGCGCAGTTGGGCGGAAGCATCAATGGCAAACACCCCGTGCACAGCTATCTCCTCCCCTTCCGACAATCCGGAAGTAATAATGTAATCATCGCCGGTGCGACCACCGGTTTCCACCTCCCTGAACTCAAAGGTAAAACCATTATGTTCTGAATGCTTCACATATACCACCGATTGCTTCCCTGTCCAAAGCACAGCCGTGGCAGGCACCACCACCTGATGTGCGGCCGGAGCCGACACCGTAGCACTGACCAGCATACCGGGTTTCAGGACATGGTCAGGATTGGCAACGGTAAGGCGCACCCTGGCAGCGCGGGTTTGCGGATTCACAAAAGGGTCAACAAACTCAACCTTCCCGGCAATTCCATTAGCAGGGCGGGCAGGAATCTGCACGCTGGCCTGTTGCCCCGGGCGGATATGCTGCAGGTGGTCTTCATAGGCATCCAGCTCCACCCATACATTACTGAGCCCGGCAATGGCGAATATGGTTTGTCCGGTGCTTACATAATCTCCTTCCGACACTTCGCGCCGGGTAAGATAACCCGAACGGGTGGCGTATACATCGGTGGTGGCCGATGCCTGCCCCCTGTCTTCGATTTGTTCGATCTGGGCGGGGGTGAGGTTCAATAAGCGGAGCCGTTCGCGGGCGGCACGGTACAGGCGTGGCTGTTCCTCCTTACGGATGGCCGCCTGTAACAGCTCCTGCTGGGCCTGCATCAATTCCGGTGAGTAGATGGTGGCCAGGCGTTCGCCCTCACGGATGAACCGGCCGGTATAATCGGCATACAGCCGCTCAATCCTTCCCGGGAAATGGGCGGTGATCAGGCGGGTTTCGCGTTCATTGACGGCCACCTTTCCGGTGAGCCGCAAAGTGGGGCCCGCATAAATGGCTTCAACCCTTTGGGTACGCACATTGGCCCAAGTCATGGGGCTTTCACCCATGGTGAACAGGAATGGATCATCGTGCTGATGGTCATCATCATCCGCCACCGCAATCAGGTCCATGCCGCAGATAGGGCAGTCGCCGGGCTCATCCTGCCGCACCTGTGGATGCATGGAGCAGGTATATTCAACATCGGCCTGGGCGATCACTCCGGGGTGGACATGCTCATGATCGGGGAGTTCGCGGTCAGGGCGTGCAAACAGCAGCCATCCCAGCAACAGCCCGAGAGCAATCAGGGCCAGGTAGATCAAAATGGATTTGGTGCGTTCATTTTTCATAACAAAAGTTTTTTATTCAAAAATATTCCTGGCCAGCAGCTTATCCATTGCTGCCAGGGCCTGATGTTGTTCAACCAGGTTTTCCAGCATCCGGTATTCCAGGTTGATGAGCTGATCCTGTATACGCAGCAACTCATCAAACCCTTCATCACCAGATGCATAGGCATTAAGAATAAGTTCCCAGGTTTTTTGGGTGATGTCGAGTTGGTGGTTGTAAAAATCATGGTCGCGTTGCTGGTTGCTGATTTTCGCCTGCAGCTGTGCCCACTGGGTTTGCAGTGCATTGACAATATCCTGCTGTCTGAATTGGGCTGCATCAGCCAGCAACGCACCCTGCTGCCGGGTAGCCTGGTTTTTTCTGCTGAATACAGGCAGGCTCACTGATACCATGGGCATCAGCATGTGGCCGCCTTCCATTTGGCCCATGGCAGCTTCGCCGGGCGCAAAATACGAATACTGCAGTCCCACCCCCAGCATGGGGCGTGTATTCAGCCGGCTGACCTCGCTCCGGACTTCGGCGGCTTCGGCTTCCAGCATTTGCTTCATGAACCGGGGATTGGAAGCGAAACTTTCTGATTCTGGTTTTATTTCATGATCCCTTTGGTAAACGGGGGGCAGGTTGTCGGGCGTGCTGATGGGAGCCTGTATCTCGCGGCCGGCCATGATGTTAAACTGCTCTTTCAGGGCAACAAGCTCCTCGCGGATCTTTTCGCTACGGTTTTCCAGATCAGCCAGTTGAATTTCCAGGCGGTAAATATCCAGCGCCAGTCCTGAGGGGCGTTGGCCGGCCCGGTAGCGGGTGTAAATGAGGTCTTCTCGGGCAGCAAGGGTTTGCTGATACCTTTCAATGATATGCAACTCCTGTTGCTTGCGGAACATTTCAAGCCACAGCCGGGTCAACTCCAAATACAGGCTGTTGCGCGCATCGCGGAACTGCTGGTACTGACTTTCCGCCATCTTTTCCGCAACACTTTTTTGTTTTCCGAGGGTGCCAAACCACGGGAACATCTGCATGATCCCCACATCGAACCACTGATTTCCCATGAAGCGTTCCATGGGTGGAGTAAAGAATCCAGCGGTCAGTGTGGGATCGGGCAGTGCCCGTGAAATGTCTGCCTGTTGTTGTGCTGCTTCCCATGCCTTTTGCTGTGCCTGCAGCCCGGGGTTGTTTTCCAGGGCCTGCTGCAGGTATTGTTCGGGGTATACCTGAGCAAGGCCTCGGAGCGCCGCTAATAAAAGCAGCGGCAACAGCAACACAAGTCTGATGTTTGAATACGAAATCATCTGTTCATCATTGTTTTTATACAGCCCACTGTTGATCTGTTCTCTTTTTGCAAACAGCTAAAAAAGACGGAAAGCCGTACTTTCGTTTTTTCATTCCTTCGTTCTTTCGTTCCATCGTTCTTTCGTTCCATCGTTCTTTCGTTCCATCGTTCTTTCCGTCCTCTGTCCTCTGTCCTCTGTCCTCTGTCCTCTGCCTTCTAAACTTTTCAACTTTTCAACTTTTCAACTCTTAAACTCATCACTCATCACTATTCCGTCTTCCATCCTCTGTCCTCTGTCTTCCGTCTTCCGTCCTCCATCTTCCCCTGTAAGGCAAAGCTCATGAATTTATACAGATTCGGTTACTTCCGGCACTTCATCGCGCTTTTTTAAAAAATATTCATTCCATGCGGTAAACAACACCGGCACGAGGAACAGGGTGATCAGGGCGATGGTCATGCCGCCGAATGCCGGGATGGCCATGGGGATCATGATGTCGGCACCCCGGCCGGTAGAAGTGAGAATAGGCAACAAGGCCAGCAGGGTGGTAGCGGTGGTCATCAGGGCGGGCCGTATCCGCTTTTTGCCGGCCTCCAGCACGGCAGCATGCAGTTCGCGCCTGCTCCCGGGCTTATGCCTGGAGAAGCTGTCTTTCAAATAGGTGGCAATAAGCACCCCGTCGTCGGTGGCAATGCCGAACAGGGCAATGAACCCCACCCACACGGCCACACTCAGGTTCACCACGTCCATCTGGAAGAGGTCCCGCATATTCTGGCCGAACAGGCTGAAGTTCATGAACCACTCCTGGCCATAGAACCACAGCATCAGGAATCCGCCCGAGAAGGCCAGTGCAATGGCCGAGAAGATCATCAGGCTCACGGCAACCGAACGGAACTGAAAATACAGGATCAGAAAAATGACCACCAAAGAAAGGGGTATTACCAGCATCAGGCGGCGTTCGGCCCGCATTTGGTTTTCATAATCGCCGGAAAAATGGAAGGTAACCCCCTGGGGTACGCGCAGGGTTCCGTTTTCAATCTGTTCGTTGATCATCTGGGTGGCTTGTTGTATCACCGAGAGGTCGGCATGGCCGGGCTCTTTATCGAAAGTGATGTATGCCACCAGGAAGGTGTCTTCGCCACGGATCATGCCAGGGCCCCTGCGGAAGGTGATCTCCGCCACTTCCCCCAGGGGTATCTGGTAGCCGGCAGGGCTTTGCAGCCAGATGTTTGCGAGGGCCTGCGGGCTGTCGCGAAACTCCCGGGCATAGCGGGCACGAACCTGGTAGCGCTCGCGGCCCTCCACGGTGGTGGTCATGGGCCTGCCGCCAACGGCCACTTCCACCACCATCTGAAACTCTTCTATGGTGATGCCGTGGCGTGCCAGGGCCTGACGGTCGGGCTTGATCTCAAGGTAAGGTTTACCCACCACCCGGTCGGCAAACACGGTATTTCCACGGATGTAGGGCACCTGTTGCAGGGCCCTTTCCATCTGCATGGCAAAATCCTCGATGGTTTCCAGGTCGGGCCCGAACACCTTTATGCCCATGGGAGCGCGCATGCCTGTTTGCAGCATCACCAGGCGGGTTTCAATCGGCTGCAACTTGGGAGCTGATGTCAGTCCCGGGAAACGGCTGGCACGGGTGATCTCATTCCAGATATCATCAGGGTTGCGGATGTGGTCGCGCCACTGCCGGTAATAGCGGCCCCGCGGGTGGGGGATAAGTTCCCCGTCTTCATCGCGCAGAAATTCGCCTGTGCGATCGGTCTGGAAGCGGATCTTGCGGCCGTCCATATCGGTAATGTATTCACTTTTGTAAATGATCACATTCTCAAACATGGTCATGGGGGCCGGGTCCAGCGGGCTTTCGGCACGTCCTGCCTTGCCTACCACCAGCTCCACCTCGGGGATGGCCTGCACGCGGCGGTCAAGCTCCTGCAATACTTCCTTGTTGTATTCAATGCCGGTATGCGGCATGGTGGTGGGCATCAGCAGGAAGCTGCCCTCATCCAGGGCGGGCATGAACTCACGGCCCAGGCCCGGAAAGGCATGGTAGAGGTTGGTCCATACAGGGACAGTCCGGATATTGACACCAATTTTATCAAAGCCAATGGCCACAAAGCCAAAGACACTACCAAAACCCAGCCATATGTTCAACCCCAGTAACAGCAGTAATGCCGGAATAAGCAAGAAGGCCTTTTTATGATTCAGGCACCAGATCAACAAGCGGGGATAGTAGTGCAGAAATACACGGAACAATACCAGTACCAGGGCGATCACCAGTGCCAGAAACAGGATATTGATGAACAGGCTGCGATCCACCCCGATGGGCAGCCACTCATTGGCCAGCAGCAGCAGCACCACCAGCAGGGTAATGCTCAGGTTGATGAGATTCCTGTGGGGCTTCAGGTGTTGGAGAAACAGTTGCTGCAACAAGCCCGAAACACCCATAAGCATGATGAACAAGCCGCCCCACCACAGAATGTCAAGGGCAATATACAAACCGGCAATGATACCTAAGGCATTGAGCACGATCCAGCTCAGCTTTTTTTCACGCCATTTTTTCAGGCCCGGCAGTTTCATTTTACCGGAAAACTGGTAGGCCAGTACCGGCATGAACGCTATAGTAATGATGAGAGAAGCTACCAGGGCAAAGGTCTTGGTAAAAGCAAGGGGGGTGAACAGGCGCCCTTCGGCAGCCTGCATGGTAAACACTGGCAGGAAACTGACGATGGTGGTACTCACTGCCGTAAGGATGGCCGGCGCCACCTCGGCAGAAGCTTCATAAATGACCTCCAGGCGGTTTTTTGCTGCATTTCTGGCGTCCTGAAGGTGGCGTAAAACGTTTTCATTCATGATGATGCCCAGATCGACCATGGTCCCGATGGAAATGGCAATACCCGATAAAGCCACAATATTGGCCTCCACCCCGAAGTAGCGCATCATGATAAAGCTCATAAGCACCGCCAGGGGCAGCAGGGCTGATATCAGCAGGGAGGTGCGCAGGTGGTACACCATCACAATGATTACGATGATGGAGATCAGTATCTGCAGGATGATGGCGTCATTCAGGGTACCCAGGGTTTCGTAAATAAGCTGGGTGCGGTCGTAAAAAGGCACGATGGTAACCTGCGACACCGTGCCGTCAGGCAGCACCCGTGAGGGCAGCCCGGGTCCGATCTCATCAATTTTTTCCTTAACATTTTGAATTACCTGCAGGGGGTTCTCGCCAAAGCGGGCCGTTACCACACCCCCCACGGTTTCCACCCCGCCCTTATCGAGTATCCCGCCCATACTTCTGACGGCAGGCCCGATATTCACGCGGCCAATGTCCATGATGCGTACCGGCACATTGTTGTTGACCGTTACCACGGCATGGCGTATGTCGTCCAGCGACTCCACGTAGCCCAGCCCGCGGATCAGGTATTCGGCCAGGTTGTATTCTATGGTATTGGCTGATGTTTCACGGTTGCTTTGCTGCAAGGCCCGGGCCACCTGCATCATGGAAATGCCATGGACCTTTAGGGCATCAGGGTCCAGGTCCACCTGGTATTCCTTAACATAGCCCCCCACGCTGGCCACTTCAGAAACGCCCTGCACGCTGCTGAGCGACAGGCGCACGAAAAAGTCCTGAATGGACCGCAGTTCATGCAGGTCCCATCCCCCCACCAGGTTTCCGTCCTCATCCAATCCGTCGAGGGTATACCAGAACACCTGCCCCAGGGCGGTGGCATCGGGCCCCAGTTGAGGGGTAACGCCACCGGGCAGCAGTCCGGACGGCAGGGCATTGAGTTTTTCCAGGATGCGCGAGCGGCTCCAGTAGTATTCAATGTCTTCATCAAAGATGATATAAATGCTGGAAAACCCGAACATGGAGGTACTCCGGATGCTGGTAACACCGGGGATACCCAGCAGGGCGGATGTGAGCGGATAGGTGATCTGGTCTTCAATATCCTGGGGGGAGCGGCCCATCCATTCGGTAAAAACGATCTGCTGGTTTTCGCCGATATTGGGTATGGCATCCACGGGCACCGGGTCGCGGGGCAAAAAGTCGATGCGCCAGTTAAAAGGCGCTACCGAAATGCCCCAGCCGATCAGGAAAATCATCAGCAGCCAGGCCACAAGGCGGTTTTCCAGGAAGAAGCGTATGAGTTTGTTGATCATGAGGTTTTATTAAAGTTTACCAAAAAGAGCAACACCTTTCTTTCTTGTTACAAGGCAAGCATGAGTCCTGCCATGGCCACCATCAGCAGGTCTTCAATCAGTGTGACATTACCCAGCGGGAGTTTAAAAACGGTGCCCAGGCAGGCACACTGCACCTGTTTGGGCGAAAGCATGTTCCGGATGACGCCGATGCTGCTGAACCCCATGATAACAATGGTGGCAATATGGGTGGCGGTCAGGTTAAGGGCAGTGAGGTAAAGAACACCCAGTGTCAACTCCAGGAAAGGATACACATAACCGTAACCTTTCCAGTGTTTTGCCAGCAGGTCGTACATGCTGTAGGAGCGGGCAAAACCTTTCAGGTCGAGAAATTTAAAGAACGAGAAAACGATAAAAAACCCTGCCATAAAAAACCGCAACAAGTGGTGCCATGAAAATACGTCTTCCCTGAAGGATGCCAATGCTGCCACCCCCGACACAAACAGGAAGATCAGCAGCAGGGGTTTGTAGGTCTCCCAGACGGAAAGGGTTTCCTGTCCGTCGACTGATGAAGCCCGGGAAGGTTTGGCATCATCGGATGTGTTGTTTCCGCTAATACCGGTGATTCTGTAATCGCCGGCATCGGCAAGCAATTGCTGCAGTTTGTCGCTGTCGGGTTTGGTATCTGCCTGCACCATTGCCCTGCCTTCCTGATGGCTCACTTCGGCGGCAAGCATACCGGGGTGCTTCAGCAAGGCGCTCTTCACTTTGGCAG
>SL_3KL_010_SEDDRAFT_10001546_pt1 | contig 20992 bp, 12 predicted proteins | sample SodLakKL_010_SED_2_FD_10381 | JGI IMG/M metagenome (IMG submission 10381) | reverse complement strand
ACCAAGCGCCTGGTTCGTGCTGCAATCAACTATGCCATTGACCAAGGACGAAAAAGCGTAACGCTGGTTCACAAAGGTAACATCATGAAGTTTACTGAAGGAAGCTTTAAAAACTGGGGCTACGAGCTTGCCAAAGAGGAGTTTGGCGGCAAAGAGATTGATGGCGGACCGTGGTGTGAACTGCCAAATGGCATTATTGTGAAAGATGTGATTGCCGATGCATTCCTGCAGCAAATTCTTACGCGTCCGGCAGAATATGATGTGATTGCAACCATGAACCTGAATGGAGATTATATTTCTGATGCTCTTGCAGCATGTGTAGGCGGAATCGGTATAGCACCGGGTGCTAACATAAATTACGATTCCGGAATTGCTGTGTTTGAAGCAACGCACGGTACAGCTCCGAAATATACCGGCCAGGACAAAGTAAATCCCGGTTCACTCATCTTATCAGCAGTAATGATGCTCCGCTATATGGGCTGGGGCGAAGCAGCTGATCTTATTGAAAAAGGCCTGGAAGAAGCTATCAGCGATAAAAAAGTCACTTACGACTTTGAAAGATTGATGGAAGGAGCCACACTGTTGAAATGTTCGGAGTTTGGCGAAGAGATCGTGAGCAATATGTAACTCTTTGCCTGCCATATTCAAAGCCTCGTAATTTCAAATTGCGGGGCTTTTTTTGTTTCAAATTTTTCAACAAACTGGCCAAATACGCGTTGTATGAAAAATAATCAGCCTTCTTTGAATGATCTGATATTTGAAATGGTTTGGAAAATAAGTCTTAGGTATTTATTAAAGTCCAAACAATCAACTACAGCTGAAAATCTTTTAAAGAATATGGATAGCTTTATCTCAATTTAAAGATGTATAAAAAGTTATGAAGAAGTTAGATAGAAAAAGTGCAATTCAGTTACTGCCGGCTGTTATTGATAATGAAGCCAGCCAGGAAGAGCGTATTGCTTTTTTCGCATACATAAAGAAAGATGAAGAGGTCCGAATTGAGTATGAAAATGCGCTTTACATAAAAAATCTGCTCAATAAAAAGCTTACCAAAAAAGAAGCTCCTGATTCACTGAAAGAACGGATATTGCAAATTATTCAGGATATGGATCTGGAATCATCTGAAGAAGTAGTTTCCGATATCGAACAGACTCCGGTAACCCCATTAAAAAATGAAAGCGCTGAAGAAACTAATAAGTACAATCCTTTCAGAAATATTTTAAAACCGGCACGCTATGTAGCTGCAGCAGCAGTAATTCTATTTTTAACGCTCGTTACCATTGAACTGCTTGACAGATCCTCCTATGTACCAAATGAATCCCTGAGTATTGAACAAACTGCATACACTCATTTCGAGGATGAAATCTATAAAGACGTCTCTCTATCCGGTTTTAATCCTGGCTCTATTGGCGATGCCTCTGATTATTTACACAATGAAATATCACATCCCCTGAGGTTGCCACTCATAAATGGTGCAGAAATCAGCAGGGTAGCCTATGCAGATTTTGTTGATGATTTTAAAACACCTTTCATAGAATTTTATCAGCCTGAAATAGATGAGCACGTCGTTGTTTTTGCATTCAATATCGATCATTTAGAATCGAACGATTACATTGTACGTGATCCGGAAGCTGTGGAAAAATGCAAAACCTACGATGATTATCACATCAGGGAAATTGAAGGAAAACACGTTGTTTCCTGGAAATGGGGTGATTATTGGTACACTGCTATTTCAAATCACAATGGGAATGATTTGATAGCTCTTGTCGAACCTCTTTGGGAAGAATCTGAAAATGATACCGGCGGCTGGTAAACTTAGTCTGTTAAGGCCCTGTATACTCTTTCATCAAACTCATCTGCCAATAACTCGTTAACCAGATTCTCTCTTTCTGATTCACTCAACATTTGCAGTGATGATGCAGATTTGTACCGAATTCTTGGGTCACTGTCTCTGAGTAATGTTTGCAGCCTGTTTTCCCAGGATGATGCTGAATCATCAAATTCCTGCATAAGACTCAAAATCCTGATTCGCACATCAGGAGGAAACTCACTGCTCAAAAAGGTTTCAGAAAATCTGATCGCTTGATCTGTTTTTTCAACATCAGTCAAAATTCTCATCAGGTCAGGCACTTCATAGAGTAGCCGGTCATCCAGCATCAGTGATTCTGCAATATTTAAAAATGCGTCTGCATCAACCACTTTTGAAAGAGAATGTATTGCCTGCAATCTCACATCGCGGTATTCACTGCCACTTGCTAATGATCTGAGCCTGCTGATAACCTGATCATTATCCCGATATGCAGCTAACGCTTTAACGGCTTCCAATTGTACCATTTTATGCTGATCGGTTCTCGCCCTATCAAGATATATTTGTGCGGTTCCACTCGCGCCATCCGTTACTTTTGAAAGTGTACGAATCGTTTCTGCATATACCTCTGCGTTTGTTTCAGCACCAAGTATATCAAGCAGTGCAAGCTGAAGATCAGGATTGTCGGCATAACTGCTGAGCCCTCTTGCGGCCGCCTTCCGGTTATTCTCGTCTTCATCATTCTGCAGCTGATAAATCCAGAACATAAACGGCTTACTTTCCTGCAACGTAATGTCATCTCTTTCAGGAATGGTCAGCTTCACATTTTCAACTGTTGCCGGTACACTTATCACAACCTCATCCTGCGCACCGGTAAAATCAAGGCTTCTTTCCCTTATATCGTCAAAATCGTAGACAATCGCTTTTACACTAACCAGCTCTTCTATCACGTCTTTTTCAGCTGTAAATTGAATAGTCACGGAGCCATCTTCTTCATTCCAGTCAAGATCTGCGCTGTAAACAAATTCATCTTCAGCTTCGCGTTCGGGCATTTCAAAATCAGGGTTTTCAAAATAGGGCTGACCAGTTTGTTGGTATATCAAGTGTGCAGCATCATACCAGTTATACTGAGAACCCGACCTGCTGAAAAATGTATCCATGGATATTTCAAGAGCATCCAGAAAGTCGGGGTTCATATCCAAAAAGTGAATCCAGCTTTCTGCATCTACAGGCAGAAAAGCGTTATATAAATAATCTGTACTTGTCTCCAATAAATTTAAATTTACTTCTGATACTTCAGTCACAGAAAAATCGGTCATCATTGCAAGATAACCCTTCATAATTTTCAGAGCATCCGGATTTGCCAGGGTTTTCGGTTTCAGATAAACTCCAGCCCATTGCCCAATGATACCATAATGTATTTCCGGTAACGGGTTTTCTAAATCTGAAGCAATAACTACACCCGAGTAATAATTTTTTTTCTCCCACATGTTATCATTCATCAGGATAATATGAAGATCGCGGTGCGGGTAATCAGCTCCTGTAATCTGGCCTAAATCATTCAGTAATTGTGCAGATTTATCTAATATCTGTTCTTTAATCTCATCAGAAATGTTTATGACTTCAGAATGGATGTAAATCCTGTGACTGCCGTTGGTTCGGCTTTTGGTTTCGAAATCACCAAAAGCGATAAATAGATCTGAAGGGGCAATCTGAAAGCGGCTTCTGAATCTCGAAGATTCTTCATCAACGGATATTACTTCACTGCTTTCAAGCTGTCCTGTTGCAACAGCATTTTTTCCGGATGGATGGATAAGGGTTAAATCAGTTGTAAACGAAACACCCGGCTGATCAATACCGGGCAACCAATGCCGTGATGAGTTGGGCAGCGAAGAGCTGAATACAGTGCCCATGTAATTTCTGTGCAGTCCAAAAGCAGGATCAGCAGTATATTTCACGCGAACATTCACCATTGAATTTCGCGAATACTGTTCATCCGTAAAAATGACCAGTTTATCACCAATAACCTCAAAATCAGCCGTACGCTCATCAAGTAANACATCTTCTACCTGCATTCCGAGAGCGTTAAANACAATTGAATCAACATCATTAATCANAAATCGCATTCTGTAATCAACATCGCCGGTTACCTGTTTTTGTTCATTTATGCGGATGCTGGCATCGAGGTGTTCCGGGGTGACATCAATTTTCGGGTAATCCTCAAAATCAAGCTTTTGAGAAGCCAGCTCTCCTGTAGATAAAATTGTAGCAATCAGTAAAGCCGTAAAAATTTTGAATCTCATAGCTGTAAATATTTAATCAAAAAAAGCCAGTATTTCTGATTTAAGTGTCGGGTTCGTTGAAATTGCGTTACCTGTATCAATAGTTTCTTTTCCTTTCACATCTGTGTAACTGCCTCCTGCTTCAGTAATCACCGGTAACAATGCGGCTGCATCCCAAACTTTTAAAATCGGGTCGAACATTATATCAGCCCTTCCGGTTGCAACCATGAGGTGCCCGTAAGCATCGCCCCAGGTACGGTGTATCCTCACAGAGCTTAAAAGTTCCTCAAAAGATTTGCCAAAGTTGTGTTTATAAATATGAGCAACATCTGTTGTCAGCAACGTTGCCTTGCTTAAATCACTGCATTCACGCACTTTTACTTTTTCACCATTCAAATAGCATCCGTCTCCAACCGATGCTGAAACCATTTCATTTAGCGCCGGGGCATAGATTACGCCAACCCGGGGAATACCGTCAACTAAAACCCCTATAAGTGTTGTGTAGATAGGGAATTTGTGAATGAACGACTGGGTGCCATCAATCGGATCAATAACCCAAACTACATTGCTGTTTCCGTTTTCAACACCAAATTCTTCTCCTATTATCCCATGACCGGGAAAATGTTTGATTATTTCTTCTCTTATGATTTCCTCAGCATGCTGGTCGGCTACCGTAACGGGTGAATCATCATCCTTAAATACTACATCAATTGGCTTATTGAAGTATTCAAGAGTGCTGTTACCGCCTGTACGTGCAATTTCAACCGCTTTTTTACGAATTTTGTTTAAGTCCAATGGAATGAGGTTTAAGTCTTGATATTTCTGAATGTAATGTAAGAAGATACATACAGCTAAGATACAAAAATAGGCATCTATTTTGGTGATGCTCAAATCATGCCTGAACCTTCGACATTCTGTAAAAACGGAGAATTTTAATTTAAACAGAGATAATCTGAATCAGGTAAATACATCCTTAATTTTGGAGAAGAACCCTTTTTCCCTGTTTTTGGCACTTTCCGGATCAAAATGGTCATTACCTCTCAGAGCTTCCATGTGCCTTCTCTCATCATCTGATAAATCTCTGGGCACATAAACATTAACTTTGATGTACTGATCTCCCCTTCCTGTATTGTTTAAACCTTCAATGCCTTTGTTTTTCATTCTAAGCAGTTTACCCGGCTGTGTACCCGGTTCAACTTTTACTTTAGCTTTTCCTTTAAGGGTTGGCACTTCAACCTGAGTACCAAGTACCGCATCCGGTATACTGAGGTTTAAATCGTAGAAAATATCATTACCGTCTCTTTCAAAATGCTTGTGCTTTTTCTCCCTGATTAGCACAATAAGGTTGCCGGCATCTCCGCCTCTGATTCCCGCGTTTCCTCTGCCCCGCAGGGTTATATAGTTCCCATTAGCAACACCGGATGGAATATTAACCGTAATTTTTTCTTCACCCCTAACGCGTCCTTGTCCACCACAATCAGTGCACTTGTTTCTGATTATCCGGCCTTCTCCGCGACAATCCGGGCAGGCCTGAACATTCACAAACTGACCAAACATAGTTCTCGATACCTGGCGAACTTCGCCCATTCCATTGCATGTTGAGCAGGTTTCAAAATCTGATTCTGTTTCTGCGCCGGTACCGTTACAGCCCTCACATTGTACGTGCTTTTTTACTTTCAGGGTTTTTTCTACTCCTTCAGCTATCTCTTCAAGGTTAAGTTCAACCTCCAGTTTCATATCAGAGCCCTGCTGGCCTGCAGAACGACTGCCCCGGCTTCTGCCCCTTCCGGTACCGAACGGATCGCCGCCAAATACATCAGCACCAAATATGTCGCTAAAGCGGCTGAAAATATCTTCAAAATTGACATTGCCATAGTCAGCACCGCCAAAACCACCGCCATTGATGCCTGAATGGCCAAACTGATCGTAACGCTGTCTTTTTTGCGGATCACGAAGTACATCATAGGCTTCAGAAGCTTCCTTAAATTTCTTTTCTGCTTCTGCATCACCCTTATTTCTGTCAGGATGATATTTCATAGCCAGTTTACGGTACGCTTTTTTAAGCTCCGTTTCATTAGCACTTTTACTAACTCCTAAAATTTCGTAGTAATCTCGTTTTGACATGATCAGATAATTATTCGCTTACAATTACTTTAGCATGGCGAATTGTTTTATCACCGATTTTATAGCCGTTTTCGAGCACCTGCAGTACTGTTCCGCTCTCAACATCTTCATCTGTCTTTTGACGAAGCATGGCATCGTGCAGATCTACATCAAACTCTACTCCTGTTTCATCGATTCTTTCCACACCATAACTGCTCAACACTCCATTAAATTTATCCGCTATCATTTTAATCCCTTCATAAAACGGACTTTCCTTTTCAGAGTTTTCCATCGCTTCAAGTGTTCTGATCAGATCATCATTTACGGGCAGAAAAGCTTCTACAGCACTTTCTTTAGCTTTCTCATAAAGAGTTAAACGCTCTTTATGCATTCTTCTCTTCATGTTTTCCATCTCAGCCGTTCTTCGCAACTGATTGTCTCTCAGCTTTTCAATCTCATTTTCAAGCTCTTCAATTCTCTTGCTTTGTTGTTCTATGATGATATCATCATTGTTTTTTTCGCCACCGCTTTCCTGAAGTTCTCTTTCAATTGCCTCATTCAGAGACTCCTCTTCTGTAACGGGGTTTTCATTTTCGTTTACCCTTTCCTCTTTACTGCTCATATCCTAACTAAATGATTATCTGTTTTAATATTTGTTTCTATGTGTGCAAATAACGTGCCATAAGAGAACAAAATTTGCATGCATGACATTATTGCCCGTGTTATCTCTGCAATTGCAATAATGGTGACGAATTTACCCTTCGTAAAAAAATTCAATCATATTTCCATCCGGGTCGGAAGCAAATACAAATCGTCCTTTCTTTCTGTTAGCGGGGCCGCTCAGAATAGTAACTTCATTATCGCGTAAATATTTAGCCATTTCATCAACTTCTTCGGGCGAGTTGAGATAAAAGCCGATATGATCAACCCTGAAATCTCTTGAGTTCGGGTCGTAACTGGTTTCAGCTTCCACGATAACCATTGTATCTTCTTTACCGATTTTGTAGACGGCCATGCTTTGGCCCATTTTGCGCACAAGTTCAAATCCGAGAATTTTTCCGTAAAATTCTTCGGCACGTTCAATTTCGTTGACCCGGATTGTGATGTGGTTTATACCACTTGGATTAAAATTCATATTCAATATTCAGTTTTTTTTATTTCCGACAATAATTTAAGTACTCAGCTATTATATTCTCACCTTTAAGAAAACTCAATAAAATCGAGTACTGCTTTGGCAACACTTTACATTGTGGCTACCCCAATAGGTAATCTTGCAGATTTTTCATCCCGCGCAACTAATGTGCTTAATTCTGTAGACTACATAGCCTGTGAAGATACAAGATCTTCAGGAGTTTTGTTGCAACACTATAAAATTGATAAACCGGTTTTTTCGTTTCATCAACATAATGAGCACCATAAGGTTGATCATATACTAAATTTACTGAAAGCCGGCCATGATGTTGCGATTATTAGTGATGCCGGTATGCCCGGTATATCCGATCCGGGATTTCTGGCAACGAGAGCAGCACATCAAAGCGGGTTTACCGTTTGTGCTATTCCGGGGCCTGATGCTTTAACTACTGCACTTGCAGCTAGCGGCCTGCCATCCGACAGATTTACCTTTGAAGGCTTTTTACCCCCCAAAAAAGGCCGGCAAACCCGTATTCAGGAAATTGCCGATTCTGAAATAACTTCTGTTTTATACGAAAGCCCGCATAAAATTGTAAAATTTCTTGAACAGCTTTTAGATAAAGCAGGCCCTGACCGTTGGATTTGCATTGCAAGAGAGCTCACAAAAAAATTCGAAGAAGTTCAGCGCGGCCGGCTTGGTGAAATCACAAACGACTGGAAAAGCCGAAAATCCGTTAAAGGTGAATTTGTAATTGTTGTGGCAGGGAAAAATTACAGTGAGTGATAATTTAATGACCCATAAAAAAAAGTTTTGGGATCAACCCTGGTTATTATCCGCAGCGGCAGCTGTTTTTTTATTTTTGTCTTTTCCTCCATATAGCGTTTCCATTCTCCAAATACCTGCTTTTGTCTTTCTTTTCAGGATAATCGTTATGTCTGTTTCATTCAGACAAATGTTTATTTATACATATCCGGCATTGGTTATCTGGAATCTTGCAAATACCTATTGGTTAATGATGGCTGATATTGCAGCAGGAGTGGCTGCTATTTTGGCCAATTCGCTTATTATGCTAATACCACTCGCACTGGCTCAAAAGTTTTTAGCAGAAAAACGTAATCCAGTACTTCTTGCACTATTTGCAGCTTCTGCTTGGGTTGGATATGAATTTTTACACCACCGCTGGGATCTTGCATGGCCCTGGTTAACTCTGGGAAACGGATGGAGTAACTTAACCGGCGTGATTCAATATATTTCATTCACCGGAGTACTTGGAATAAGCTTTTGGGTCGTATTTACAGCGGCACTCACCTACAAGTTCATCGATTTAGATTCCCGGCAATCTTTGTATGGTGCCATTATTGTTTTCTTTGCTTTTCCTGTTTTTTCAGTTATTTCGATGGTTACAACTTTACCCAAAAATGGTGAACCGCTTGAAGTTGTAATTGTACAGCCTAATTCAGATTCATACGCTCCCTATGGAGGCCATAACTCTACCAATGAGTTGATCGACTGGCTGCTGTATTTATCTGATTCTGCCAGAACTGAAAACACAGATCTCATATTATGGCCCGAAAATGCCCTAAAAACCACCGTTCCTTTGAGCTCGGCAATCACAAACCGAATCAGTGACAGCCTCAAAGTCTGGAATACCACACTCGTGACCGGAACCGGTTATCAAAAATTTTATGAAGAGGGAGAAGAACCCAATATCACCCGAAAAAATCACAGGCAGGAACCGTTTAATATTTATAACACAGCTTTCTTTTTAGCTCCTGATAAACCAACAGTTACCTATGAAAAAGGCAGGCTTGTGCCGGTTGTTGAAAGATTTCCGTTTGCTGATTTCATTTACAAATTGGATCGGTTTGGCTGGATCAACTGGGACACTATTGCCGGATATGGACTTGGCACTGAGGCAACCGTATTTCACCTGAATGGCGGTTCATTTCCCGCATTAATCTGTTATGATTCAGTGTTTCCGCAATGGGTGAACCGTTTTATGGAGAACGATCCTGATTTTCTCACAATCATCACCAACGATGGGTGGTGGGGAGATTCTCACGGACATATTCAACACTTCGCCTATGCCAGGCTCCGTGCAATTGAACACCGCAGATGGATCGCCCGATCGGCTAATAACGGGATTTCCGGGGTGATATCACCTGATGGCAAAGTTCAGCATCAAACCGAATACTGGACGGATGATGCATTTTCTTTCACAATCTATCGTTCAGATCAAAAAACATTTTATACGCGAAATGGAGACTGGATCGGTTACCTGATGCTTTTCACCGCCATCGGTGGATTTATTTTTATCAGGTATAAAAATGAGAGTGATTAATTCGTGACTTCTGCATCGCATAGCCGAGTATAACTTTCACCTCAAGAAATTCCAGCCGGCGATTTTCCCCAAAGCGATGCCTCTGGTATTTTATTTTTAGTTTTTCGAAAGTACAAAAGAGATGTGCAGCTATAAGTTAAACACGAGCGGATACCATCCTTACAGGATTTATTTTTTATCTCTTCGCTTTCTATCCTGGCAATAAATTGCCGCGCTATTTTCGATAGTCCTTCACAGGACTTAGATCAAGCTCTTTAATTCTACCAAATATGATGCATAGAAACCGACATTAAGCCTTTGGTTATTTATAAAATCAGATCGACTAATCCCATATCAATAATAAATTGTCGGGCAAGTCATCTAAAAACTATTCTAAAAGTCGTTGTGGCGGACGGTAGAATCTAACTCAGGTTAGAAAAATAACAGATGTGTTTCTTTCAAATTATCTATTCGTAAATATTGTCTAAACAGACAATCCCGGAGGGATCTAAGGGAATAGCGCGGTAATTTATTGCCGGGTAACTGAACGGACGTACATCAGCATAAGACCCAGAGGGTCGAAACAACCCATTATGACCTCCACGAATCAGAAACCAAATATTTTCTTTATTAAAGCTTAGAGTTTTAATAAGGAAAAAAAGATTTCCGGCATCGTGATTTTTGAAGGTGGTGTTTGGTTTTTATCAGGCGTATGCGATGTTTGTAAAAAACATACCGGTTAGAAGTTTAAAAAATCTCAGCGTGCTATGGACCATTGTAGATCTCCCCTTGAGGGGAGTACCCACGTGCTTTTCACGTGGGGGTGGGGTGTCATATCGCATAGCCGGAGAAAAACCCCACCTGAAGAAATCCAAGCCGGCGGGTTTTTCCCGTGGGGATACCTTTGGCAGGACACTTTTCCCCGGTGAAAAGTGTCAGAGAGATGTACAGCTAAAGATTTGTTTTGAGCTGACGCTTTTCTCCATGATTGGTGGATTTATTTTTATCAGGTATAAAAATGAGAGTGATTAACTGGACCGAATATTTATTCGAATATTAAACCTGATATCATGCGTAGAGCGCCGGAACGTTCGTGTGGATTTTGGATCAATCCTGCTGTAGGAGTAGTCAAAGTTTGCCTGTAAAGTACTCGAAAAGCGATAACCTAAAATAATTGACCCATTATACCTTGTCTGTCCTGATACCCTAGGCTCAGTAATATCATAAACAGACGGATCGCGGATAATCTCATCACTATCGGCACTCAGTGCATTGATAATATCCGGTTCAAGAAGAAATCTCTCATCAATATCATCCATATAACTTCCATTAAACGTGATATCCACGTTATTAGTTGGATTTCGCAGGAATGGTATTCTGAAATTTCTGATGGTGTACGTTACCGACATGGTAACACCTTGTGAATTTCTTTCCGTTACCTGGAAATTTGATAAAGCCATGCTTGTAACCATGCTGCGTTCATAACCAATCTGTGTACGCAGGCCATTATCCCAGGTAATATTTAATTGTGCGAGCGGTGAGAAACTTTTTTCAACATTCACCGAGTTGGGCTCAAATTCCGGCCTGATATATTCGATGGTGTATGCGCCGACAGATCGTGTAAATTCAACTCCCGGGTTGTTATTAAGCTCCCACCCCATCCGGTACCTGCCACGGTAAGCATGCGTGATAGAAGCCCGCTGCATATATCGCCTCAAAAACGGAATATAATCTTCAACACCCGTCCAGTTTAAATTCCAGTTTGGCAATGGTATAGGAGTAAAATTCCGCTTCCCTACCGAACTTGAACTACCCAGATATGCCGTTCTGAAATCTTCTTGAAGCGACTCTCTGCTTAACACCGTTCGACCATCCTGGTTCCCAATTTCATCAGATATCACATTTTCATCGAATGCCATATCGTCGAAAGCAGTTTGAAGCTGGCGTTCAAACAGATCTCTGTAACCGCCGCCAAACGCCCACACAGTTGTTGTAATGTTACCCGATGCCGTTTTCACCGTAGAGATTTCATCTGCCGGACTCAATGTAATTGATTCTGTGATACGTTCATCCCATTGTGCTTGCCACGTGAAATCAACGGATACATTTCTGAACGGGTTAAAACGTGCAGTTAATGATATATCATCGGAATATTGATTATTTGCAGGAAGCTGAATCGATCCTTCACCATCAGGGTTTGATATGAGTTGATCGGTCGAAATGCGTTCTGTTATTCCCAGTCTGTATCCGAAATCGGGTGAAAATGTGTCATCACTAAACAGGTCATATAACTGAGATCCGCCTGCATAGCCTGCCTGAGAAGATGTTTTTGAATCTGCATAGTTAATATCCACACTTTGCAGGCTCAATACAGCGAGCAGTAATTTTCTGCCGTAATAGACAAAATGTTCATCAATCCCGATCGGCTCCTCACCATTTTGATCAGCACGGGCATTACGTTCACGGCTGGCTTCCCTGTCGGAATCCACCATGCTATTATAGAATGATCTGCGCCTGAGCAAATTATTCATATCCATTCGCAGAGTATGATCCAGACGGAATGTATTCGATACCCGTGCACCCAGATCAGAACCAAAAGCAGAATTCTCCCACTGGAATCCGCCTCTGTACCGCGCAGAATAGTTTACCCAGCTTAGTGTCTCAATTTGATTTAACCTTGGCTGCCAGCTTGCAGTGTATTCCTCCTGATACGTGCTTCTGCGGGGTGATAATGTATCGGAAACAATATCCCTTAACACGGTAAATGTTGGAATCGGCTCAAAAGCTGTACTGTCGGCACCCGCCAGACCTGCGTCGCGTACAGTGAACCGGCTAAGGTCAAAAGCTCCGCGGGTTTGGAATGATGTATTCACAGACCGTAACGGATTGTATCCGAAACCAAATGTTGTGTTGTATGTAAAGTTGTGAGATTGCTGCAGTGGAAATTCTTCCTGGTCCTCAAAAACCCTTCGTTTACGCTCATCGTAAGACCGCGTAGTGCTGATTGAAGTAGTGATATTATTCGGCATATATCCCAGCTGCAGACCCGAAATTGCGCCAAGCAATGGCACTGAATCTAAAAACCTGAAAGGTGAAGCATATTGCACATTTCTGAAAGTGTGGCTGTAGCGTAATGAACTGTTGAAATTCCAGTTATTCTGGAAACGATGCTGTGGGTTTCGTCCTGAGCCTGTATTATAATTGAAACTAAAGGTTGTGTTATCCAGTGTATAACGCGCAAGGCTGCTCTCCGAATTTCGTTTTGATACATTCGAAAGATTGATTGAATACCTTTCACTGTAGGTTTCAACTTCGCGTCGCTGCTGCCGTATCAGTTCGTCTTGTTGGTCCGGACTCAGCTCATCACTTGCACGAACTGCATCTTCAAAATCATTAAGCCTGATGTCACCCTGGTTCGGCAAAAATTTAGGAATAGATGAAGATCTTCGGGTTGAAAGGTTAAGCGGAATATTCCATCCGTATCTTTCAGGTATAAAACTGTGAAGGTTAATGGAAGTACTTAGATCATAGGCAAGTTCATTATTTACCCTTCTCTGACCCAGGCGCGAATCAAGTGATCCAAAACCTTGGGTTTGACGGGTTAAATTACCATCGATAGTTGCAAAGTCGGCCAGTTTCAGGCTTGCCTTTGCGTTGGCTGCCCAGCCTCTTTCGTTATCATAACCAGAAACCCGTAATTCATTTAACCAAACCTGTCCGTCCAAAACCGGGCTGCCGCTGCTGTTAGGGTCGTTCGGATCGTATGGATTTCTGACTCCAAGCCCTATTTGCGTTACACGCCCAAGTGATGGGTTGCCAACAATCCCCACTGTTGCACCGGGCACGGCATCTTCCAGTATATCAGACCTTTCGTAAGGCTCATTCATCTCGGCAGTTTCTGATTGATCCCTGAGCTGTTTTAACTGGTTAAATGCCGATAAAACAATATTCATACTGTTTTCATCATACAACCAAATCTGCTCGGCCTCCTCTTCGAGCTGCGGATTATTACCCGGGTCAAACTGCTGGAATGGAAAGTTTTCGTCGGATGGAGTAATTGGCTGGCGATATTCGTAGTAACTGTTCTCAAGATCGTTTCCCAAACGCACAACCAGTTCTATATCATCCCTGTTATTGTATCCCTCACCATGTACAAACATCCTCATATTCGAATAATCGAGCAGGTTTAAACCTCCCGGATAAACCCTTTTAACCAGCTGAAGCGACTGTGCACTTAAATTTTCGACTTCTAGAACGATAGACTGCTCGTTTTGCAGCGACGTAAGCTGTGTTCCCCGATCCTGTGCCCGTATAGCCCCAAAAGGCTGCCGGTACGGAAAGGGGCTTCGGTTAGAATTTTCTTCAATGTTTATGGTACTGATTCGGATATCAGCGTTCGGATCACTTTCTGTGTTAATACTCTCATCCTGCCTCCACTGGCTTCCCACAAATTCAAGAGTTGCAAATCGCATGGTGAACGGCTTTTTATAGCCAGACATCCACAAACGCATATAAGTAATATTCTGGAAATCGTTGATATCACCAAATTGTCGTTTAAACTCATCCAGAGGTATCCGAACCTGGTACCATCGATCTTCAGGATTAGGACCGTCAACTTTATCTATGATATATGTATCCGGCGCACCAATCTGGAGCATTGAATTATCAGCCGGGTTCAGGCTAACTTCATACTGATAATATGCATTTGTAAGTGCTACGGTTGAAGCATTCACGAGTCCTTCGGTGTCAGGACGGTTAGTGGAGGGGCGTTTATCACTCTGATCGAGAGGTGTATTACCAGAGGGAAAACCAAGCATTCGATGAAACCTCTGATGCAACGGTAAATCCTGTACAATCGACTGGCCGTAATAAACATAATCATCATTCGCAGGATCGTTCCAGATTCGCTGAAACTCTTCACTGTCTTCACCATATTGATCGCGCATATTTTCTATAAAATCAGCAAATACAGTTTGCGCGTCCAGCTGCAGTCCTTCATTGTTTATAACTCCGTTGGAATTGGGTAATCCATCGAGGCCCACGTCTTCAATGTCACGGTTCTCATTGTCGAACTGGCCTTCGGGCGGAACCGGATTTGAAGGAATAACCGATCTGGGGTTATTCGAATCGTCCAGGCGCAGATTAGAGGGACTCTGTGCCAGGCCGTCTTCCGTGTTCAGCCTCGAATTACCCATCACATCTTCCGATACCAGGCCGATATCGATGTACAGTTTCCCATCATAATCTTGTGCATCTGCAGCTGATGGATCTGCACCCCCGGGCAAAAGGGGCTGCACCCAAAATTCAAGAAACTCGATATTATTTTGAGTAAAGTCTTCCTGGCCTGATGGAATTACCGTTGTCATTCCACCCCAGGTTTTCTCAGGTGTCTCTTCCAGCAGCTGGCGCATGTTTGTATTGTAGTTATACTGCCCGCGCTTTGTGGGGTCGAAATGAACATCTAAAGTTGTGATGAACTCTTCCTGTGGGTTTTGAGTCTCACGACCGGGAAAAACATCCGTAACCCTTATTTGTCTGGACTCTGGCGTAAACTGTACTCCTCCAAGAATTGAAGAGATATTTCGGGGTATTGTGTAGTACGAAAATTTACTTCTGAGGTCGTTCCGATCCAGCTTGGCCTGGCGTGTGCCGGAAGGCGTACCGGGAAAGTCATCATTTTCAAAAAAATCTATGTCTGGATCATAACCGGGTATTGCTGCCGGAGCCGCAGCAATGTGCCAGCGGGTTGCATTCATCATGCTCAGTTTGATATTAGATCCTTCAAAATCGTCGATAAAGGATAATCCCTGCTCCTCATCCGGAAAGAGCTCATTGTTGCGAATAGCTCGCCGTACTGCCCGGGTTTCGGCTACTCCCGGTCTTAATTGTGCAAATTCACCGCTGAATCGGAATTCAGAAGGCTCCCGTGTTTGAATAAGCGGAAGAGCATCCAGGGCACGCGTTAAAAACGGTGTGTCGAAACGGGCAGCCCCATCCAAACCAAAAACAGAATTATTTATAGGTTCATCACCAATTCTGATTTTATCATCAAGCGGCCTTTCGCTGAAGCGGAAATAGGTACCTCCAAACTTTATATCTCTGTTAAACTCATATTCAGCTCGTATTCCGGTAAATGTTTTCTGTTCGATAGATGTAAAAGCCTGATTTTCGTACTCAATCGTAATATCCTGTCCCGGTGCAGTATAGCGGTCATTCAAAATAGTGATACTTCCGAATGAGTAATCAACCATGTAATCGGTACCTTCCTGCAGTTCAACACCATTTGCACGAACTCGAACCGAGCCTTCAACAAGTGCAAAACCGAGGCTATAGTTTTCCTGAAGCCCTCCCCTTGTTACACCCTCGAACCGGAAAAAACCATTCTTTGAACTTTGTGCAGCATTCTGGCGCCTTTCATTATACAACTCCGTGTAAACCAGCCGGTTAATGTCATCCTCGCCTAAAGCCGTTTCCTCTAATACTTGTTCGAGACGGCTGCCGAAAGGTTCCAGGTAAGGAAATACTACAATCCCTTCTGATGCAATTAAAGTGCCTGTACCAAAATCGATCCGGTTATCGGGATTAGGTGCACCCTGTGAGTCAACCCGGTCCAGACCCAAATCCTGCATCATAGTGGTATTTCGTCCCGGCAGACGGTTTTGAGAGATATTTCCTTCGGTAAAAACAAGCTCAACTTCCAGGTTGTCGCGTGTTAAACTGCTTGCGCCGAGTGAATAAACATTCCGCATTGTGAGCGGAAACAGTTTATTATCAGTACCCACATTACGGGGGCGCAGCATTTTCAAATATAAACGGTCACTTCCGCCCTGGTTAATTTCACCAACTTCCACAATATTGCCGTCGGGGCCGAGGTAATTAAATGCGATAGCAAGCACATCTCTCGATCCCAGTGTTCTGCGAAGTGAGATATAACCCGATACCTTATTAATCGTGTAATCTTCACCTTCTCTTAATGGAGTAAAATATCCTTCTTCAAAGTTTCTTGAATCCTCTACACCAAGATCTTCGGGCGAAACCCCTTCCTGCGGATCACGGAACTGATCTAACAATTCTGACGGAAATATGTCTTGTTCATTGTTTGGCCGGTCGTACACACCCGGTGCTATCTCGACGGTTCCTAAATCTGCCAATGCAATTGCGCGGCGCGAACCCTCTTCCGTTTGTACCGTTTCGCGCAATAGCCAAACTTCAACATCGGCAATTTGCAGAGTTTGCCTGAGCTGTTGCGGATTAGAAAGGCTGTTTTCGAACTCCTGCCTGGTATAAAAGTCCATGTGAAAATGACGATTATCCTGATAATCTGCCGGCCTTATCTGTATTTGCTGTTCTTGAGACCCTCCGCTGATCGTCTCTACATTGCTTTCACCATCCTGTTGCGAAACGACAGATGTAATGCGTAATGGCCCAAATTCAGCGATCGATTTAATCCCAAAAAGAGCACCACCTCCGCGTATCAATGAATTTCCGGTGTTCATGGATACATTACCCATCTCAATTCTCTTCAGAATCTCATCATCATATCCCTCATAAACAATACTGAGCCTGTTCTGATAGTCAAAAGTACGCTCCGTATCCCAGTCTGTTTGAATGGTTAACTTATCACCAATTGTACCCTGAATGTTTAACTGTAAACTCTGGTCAAAAGTAGGATCTACCCTGGAACGCTGATCTTCTGGCAAACTGATGTCTTCGGTATTTTGTATAGATGCACCAACATTCATCGTTGCCACACCATTAACACGAAGATTTACTTCAGGACTTCCAAAAATTGTAGTAAATGCAGACTCTTCACCTCCCGGTATTGATAAGCGAAAATCAAGTAAACCGCGCCTGCGATCCTCCCTCTGGCGGGCTTCAAGGGCTAGCTGACGCCAGTTATTCTGTTTTGCATTCTCGAGATTTTTTTGTGAAAACTGTTCAAAGTTATAAAAAGAAGGTGCGCCCGACCTGTAACCGGATATATACTTTTGAACGAAGTATTCATTTGCCGGAGTTCGTTCAATCCTGATTTCTTCATTGGGTAGAGTAATAAAATAAAGACGGGGAATCGGTTTCAAAAAGGGTGAAGAGACAAGTGTTCCTCTCACCGGCCTGAAAGCTTCTCTCAGCTCTTTAACGCCAGCAGTATCAACTTCTGCAGCTTGCAGAGTATCAGCTTCAAAAGTCTCCAGGGTGTCTGCCTCAGCGGCATTTTGAGAATACAGTAATTCCGCAGAACTGAGTGTAACTACAACCCCAATTATTATTAACGAGATAAAACGTCGAAATTTACTCACAAGAAACAGATGCAGTCCGGTTACAGTATGAACTCTTCATCCCTGTCCCAAAACAGCTTATCATTTAACATTAACTACTTTATTGACGTTGTAACGTTAATTTCCGATAGGCAATAACTAATTTAATTAATGGGGTATTTTTGTGAACTGTGATAATAAAACATTCCTGAATATGTTGAAAGTAACAACAATTATAAAGTACCGTTTATTATTCGGATTAAATCTTTTCTAATCTACTGTTACAGCCCGTATATTCAGTAATATGATCAATAAAGTACAAAGAGATCTGCTGAAGAAACATATAGGACCGTTTTTGTTCTGTTTTTTCACAGTCATGTTTTTGCTGCTGATGCAGTTTTTGATCCTTCATGTTGATAAACTTGTTGGAAAAGGGCTCCCTTTTGCAATTGTAGCAGAATTAATTCTTACCAATCTTGCCTATATGGTAGTGCTGGCTGTGCCTATGGCTGTGCTTGTATCTACGCTCATTGCATTTGGCAAATTTGCAGAATGGAATGAACTGACAGCTATCCGTGCTGCCGGAATCAATCCCTCAAAACTGATACTACCCGTAATGGCTGTGGGATTTTTGCTGTTTCTTGCAATGGCGTACTTCTCTAACTATATATTGCCTGAAGCCAACCACAAGGCGCGGTCATTATTTATCGATATAAGGATAACAAAACCAGGTTTTGATCTTCAGGAAGGTTCTTTTTATGAAGGGATTGATGGATATACGTTTTTAGTTCAAAAAATAGATTCAAAAACCGATTCACTTTATGATGTAGCTGTATTTCAGGAACCGATACAGGACCGGTACAGAGCTTACATTAAGGCAAGAGCGGGTTGGCTCGAAAGTGCCGACGAGCAGACGCTTTCACTTTTTTTGCATGACGGATCAATTTTACGGCACATACCCGGTAAGGCACGGGGAGAGGAAACCCTTGAGCAAACCAAATTTAATCGCTACAGGATGAGTTTTGATTTATCCGACCTCACATTTTCAAGGCAAAACCCAGAATCAAGGTCAAGAAATGACCGCACCATGAGTGCACAGGCTATGCTTGCCGTTATTGATTCAATCAGTACTGAGCTAGATAAAGAGTTTGAGTCATTACTTTCAAAAACCGGGCAAAAAGATAATGTGCCTTTTGCTCCTACAATTACAGCACGGTCGTTCCAGATACAACGTTCGGGGGAAGACACCCTTAAAGCCTATAACTCCGCATTTGATGTATTGAATATTTTTGAAGAAGCCCCTGAACAGGTCTCTGTCTTAAACCTTACTCTAAACAGCATCAACAGGTATAAAACCGATCTCCAAAGTTATAAATCGAATGCAGAATGGCGTTTTATGAGAATTGCTGAATTTATGGTCGAGGTTCACAAAAAGCTCTCCATTCCGTTCGCGTGCATGCTGTTTGTAATGATTGGTGCACCTATAGGTATGCTTACAAGAAAGGGAAATCTTGGCGTTGCTGCATTGATCAGTGCAGTGATTCTTACGATCTACTTCATTGCTCTTATACAGGGAGAGAAACTGGCTGACAGGCTTGTAATTTCACCTTTTATGGGTATGTGGGGAATCAATATTTTCCTGTTTGTTACCGGAACAATATTGTGGCTGCATGTAACTACATCCCTCAAAATAACGAACCTTCTCCGTAAAGATGCGTAAACTTGACCGATACATCTTTTTTAGGTTACTGACGATTTCCGTTTTTGTAACCGGTGTTTTGATCTGCATCTTTATCCTTATCGACTTTTCTGAGAATAGTGATGATTTCATCGATCGAGGAGCAGAAATTGCAGTAATCTGGAACGACTATTATCTCAATTATATCCCCGAGATGATACGCCTTGTAAGCCCGCTCGCCGTTTTTGTAGCCTGTCTAATTTTAACCGGGCAAATGACCGAAAGACTTGAAATCACAGCGATTAAAGCCTCCGGTATCAGTCTATACCGTCTTGCTATTCCCTATATCTTTTTTGGATTGATGGTGGGTTCTGTTGTGAGTTATCTTGACGCATACATTATTCCAAGTTCAAATGCCGAACGAATAGAGTTTGAAGGAAGATACATGAGCGGTTCGGGCGAACGAATTGATCGCGGAACTCTGTACCGGCAAGCGACCGATAGCAGTATCATCAGTTTCAACTTTTTTGATCCCAATACACAGATAGGTTACCGGGCTACATTAGTTGAATTCAGTAATGATGAGATCAGCAGAATCATCATAGCAAACAGAATCAACTGGGTTGATTCAACTTCGACATGGGTTACAGACAGATATTCAGAAAAAGTTTTTCATGAAACAGGATTCAGTGTAACAGACAGTAATCGCGTGGAGCTGGATATAAATTTATATCCGAGAGACCTTGCCCGCCATTCATCTGATATTTACCAGTTAAGCTATCCTGAAGCTTTTCAATATGTTGCTTCGATTGAAAGAATTGGCGCCGGTGGTATTTCTCTGCCGTTAACTCAGCTATACGGACGAATAGCATACCCCCTCTCTATTTTTGTGGTTAGCTTAATCGGGTTTGCAATAGCCACTGAAAGGAGAAAAGGCGGAAAAGGATTCTATATAGCCGCCGGCCTTGTAATCAGTTTCATTTACCTTGCGTTTATGAAAATCATTGAGCCGTTTGGTGCGGCAGGCACCTTTAGTCCGGCCGTTGCCGCCTTTTTGCCCCACCTGGTGTTCCTGGTTTTGGCATTGGCCTGCTTCTTTACGCAAAAAAATAATCAGGCTTCAGGTTTTAGCCCCTCCTGACTTCCGCATAGTGACACCTTTTTTGGAATTTTGGCTTGAGCTGTTTGTAACCGGACAGACAAAAAAACAATATTAATCAGCCTGCCAGGAATTAACTCTGAGCTAATACTCTTAATTTTAGCCTGATTAAAACATCCCCTTACTTTTGTCTTGATACAAAAGTAAGCAAAAAATCAAGGCTGCCGATTCGCTCCGGCCTGCCTTCCGAATCCGCCTGAGGCGGACAGGCAGGCTCCATCGCGGGTGGCTCCTTCGACAGATAAATCAATGGTCC
>SL_3KL_010_SEDDRAFT_10001545_pt1 | contig 20998 bp, 16 predicted proteins | sample SodLakKL_010_SED_2_FD_10381 | JGI IMG/M metagenome (IMG submission 10381) | reverse complement strand
TTCGACTCCAGTTTTACCACCAAGGCGGCCGGGGGAGAATTTGGACTGGGTATCGGCCTGGCGATTACCAAAAGCATTGTGGAAAAGCATCAGGGAACCATTGAAGTATTTGACCGGAAAGGAGGGGGGGCGGTTTTTAAAGTCAGGCTCCCTGTTTATCGCAGAAAAAAATAAATTGTTAAAAGGGATAAAAAGAATTCATATCACATGTTTAAGTTTGTTTTTTTATGTTTTCTGGCCGGGCTTCTTTGTCTGAAGCCCGCCACAGCCGGAAATGACCCGGCTTTTGTTTTTTATGGATACCTTAGTCACCAGGTAATTTATGATTCTTACCGCTCGTTGGATTCCAGGGACGGTGAGATTTACTTTTATCCGCTTCGTGCCAATATTGATGAAAACGGAAAGGATCTTAACCGTAAGCCAAGGTTTAATATGGTAGAAGTGCAGTCGCGTTTTGGCGTGCGCATGGCTGAACGGGAAGTGTTTGGGGCCAGCCTTACAGGGCTGCTGGAAGCCGATTTTTTAGGGATTCACCAGGACTATACCCGTATGTTGCGTCTCAGGCAGGCTTATGTTGCCCTCAATTGGGAAAGGCACATGTTGCTTTTTGGCAACACTTTTCATCCAGCCTTTGTTTTGGAATGTTTCCCAACCACGGTAAGTTTTGCATCCGGGGTTCCGTTTAACCCACTGAACCGATCACCTCAGGTTCGGTATGCTTTTTCCCCGGTTCCGGAATGGAGCATAAGCTTTTCCATGCTCACCCATGGCTACCATCGCAGTGCCGGTCCATCAGATGCACAGCGGAATTCCGGTTTGCCCGACATGCAATTTCGACTGCAATACGGGGATGGGATACTTCAGGCCATGGGCATTGTGGCGGGATATAAATTCCTTACCCCCCGTGATGAAACTGCCTCCGGCATAAGTACCCGCGAAACCATTGGCAGCTTTAACCTTCAGGCATTCCTTAAGCATACCTTCCCGGGTTTCAGCGTGAAGGCCCAGGGGGTATACGGGCAAAACCTCAGCAGCCTGGTAATGATCGGAGGTTACGGCATTAAAGGCAGACCAGGGGAAGTCGACTTGATGGGCGATTATTCCTATACCAACATCAGGACCATAAGTGCCTGGACCGATCTGGAAACAAGGGGAGAACCATTCAGAGCCGGTCTTTTTGCCGGTTATACTGCAAATCTTGGTGCGGATCATGATTATATCAGTTTGCCGGGATATGCCCGCAATGACGACCTGCATTATGTTTACCGCTTTTCGCCCCGCCTGATGTATATGGCCGGCAACCTGGAATTTGCTTTTGAGTGGTCAGTGGTTGGAGCAGCATATGGCCTTGATTGGGACCACCGTCATCGCGTGACCCAGACCGATGAGCCTACCGTAAATAACCATATAATTTTTGCTACAAAATATTATTTCTGACATGGGTGTGAAGTGGCAATACCCTAATTCAGAACGTTTCCAAAAAAACAAAATGCTACCTTTGCGCCATGATCATTCTGGGCAATACCATATTATCGGATGAAGTTTACCTGGAGCAATTTGTTTGCAACCTGCAGGTTTGCAAAGGAGCATGTTGTGTAGAAGGGGATTCCGGTGCTCCCCTTGAAGAGGCTGAAACCCTGAAGCTGGAAGAAATCTATCCCAAAGTAAAGCCTTACATGCTTCCTTCCGGAATAGAAGCAGTAAATACACAGGGTACATGGGTTAGGGATTTTCAGGAAGAAATGACCACCCCCCTGGTAAAAGGTGGCCAATGTGCCTATGTTTTTTTTGACGGGCAAAACATTGCCCGCTGCGCCATAGAAAAAGCCAATGAATTGGGGCTGATTGATTTTCAAAAGCCTGTTTCATGTCACCTCTATCCAATCAGGGTTACCAAATACCCTCACTATGAAGCCCTTAATTATCATCGCTGGCCCATTTGCAACTGCGCCAGGAAAAAAGGAAAGAAACTTAAAGTAAGGATTTACCGTTTTGTTAAAGATGCCCTGATCAGGAAATTCGGAGCGGACTGGTATAATGATCTGGAAGAATATATCCGTTTCAGTTTTGAAGAAGACAGAAAGTAAAGATTATAGATAACCCTGTTGCTCTAATCCTCAATTGACAGGAATTTCCTGCACGGCTTTCCGGATCCGTTTCACCACTTCTTCTTTGCCTAGGATCTCCATGATTTCTTTAAGATCTGGCCCTATTCCAGCACCTACCAATGCCAGCCTTAACCCCGGCATGATCTTTCCTGCACCCGTTCCGCTTTCTTCCATATAGGCATGCAGGGTATTCTCAATGTTGTCTATACTAAAAACCTCCAGGTTTTCCAGGCGGTCAGCAATTAACAGCAGGTTTTCGGGTGTATCGGATCTCCAGCGTTTTTTGGCGAATTTTTCATCGTAGGTTGTGGGGGCTTCAAAAAAGAAAGCAGCCTGCTCCCACATTTCATGCACAAAATTCACCCTTTCCTTAATCATTTCTGTAATGCGAATCACCTTTTCCTTATGCGGGAAATGGTCTCTTTCTTTCAGCTCTTCCAAAAACAGTTCTGCCAGTTCTTCTGTGTTTTTTTTCTGGAGGTATTGGTGGTTGAACCATCTGGCTTTTTCAGGGTCGAAACGGGCACCTGACTTGCTGACTCTCTCCAGGCTAAAGGCCTCCACAAGTTCTTTCATGCTGAAGGTTTCCTTTTCGGTGCCGGGGTTCCAGCCTAACAGTGCCAGGATGTTGACAAATGCCTCCGGGAAATATCCCGATTCGCGGTATCCGCTGGAGGTTTCTCCTGTGGCGGGGTCTTTCCATTGAAGGGGGAAAACCGGGAATCCAAGGCGATCCCCATCCCTTTTGCTTAGCTTTCCGTTACCGTCGGGTTTAAGCAAAAGCGGCAGGTGGGCAAAGCGGGGCATTTCTTTTTCCCATCCCAGAAAACGGTAAAGCAAAACATGAAGAGGGGCGGAGGGAAGCCATTCCTCACCGCGGATCACGTGGGTGATCTTCATCAGGTAGTCGTCCACGACGTTGGCCAGGTGGTAAGTGGGCATCCCGTCTCCTTTAAAAAGCACTTTGTCGTCAAGCAGGGAAGCATTTACCCTGACTGTGCCGCGGATGAGGTCCTCCAGAACCACTTCTCCTGTTTCGGGAGTTTTTATACGGATAACGTGGGGCTCTCCATTTTCTAACCTTTGGTTTACTTCCTTTTCGGAAAGGGTCAGGGAGTTTTTCATTAACGTGCGGGTATGGCTGTCGTACTGGGGGTTACCCGTTTTTTCAGACTCCATTTTTTTGCGCATGGCTTCCAGTTCTTCGGGCGTGTCAAAAGCATAATAGGCGTGGCCGCTTTCTGCAAGCTGCAAAGCATATTGGCGGTAAAGGTTTTTTCTTTCCGACTGACGGTAAGGAGTATAAGGGCCGGGCCTGTCGGGGCCCTCATCCCAATGAATGCCGCACCAGGAAAGGGATTCTAGGATATACTCCTCCGCGCTTGGAATAAACCGGTTCTGGTCGGTATCTTCGATGCGGAGTAAAAAATCACCGCCTTGTTTTTTGGCAAAAAGGTAATTGTACAATGCCGTGCGCACCCCTCCCATGTGCAAAGGACCTGTGGGGCTTGGCGCAAATCTTACTCTCACTTTTGTCATGTCAGTATGGATTTTTCAATTTGCAAAGAAACAAAAAAACCCTGAAAAGAAGTTGGGTAATTATCTTTCAATCACCCTGGAGTGTCCGATACAGATGATGGGCGGGAATATGCGGATCCATCAAAGAAACAAGGCCACCCTGATGATTAGTACCACTCCAAATGCTACCAGCAGAAGACCCACGATGCGGTTAATGATGGTCAGCACCTTCATATTCAGATACCTTTTGATACGATGGGCTACAAAGCTTTTAATGCTGTCGGTTAGAAAAACGGCTCCAATCGTTCCTGCAAAGAAAAGGTTGATCTCCCTTGAAGGAATCCCGTATTTGGCGCTGACCAGGCTCATAACCCCGATCCAGAAAACCAGCAGGAAAGGATTAAACAGATTCAAAAAAAAACCTTTGAAAAAATACTTGAAGAACCTTTCAGTTTGCAGTTTGACCTTGATTTTTACCGGCTTTTGGATGGTGTATTTTTGCATGAAGGTGTATATGCCAAACCCTATGAGCACAAGTCCTCCGATGATACCTATGGTAAGCTGATTTTGGGCCCTGCTTAGAAACTGAAGTGCTCCAAGGTAGCTAAGGGCGATAAGTATTACGTCGCTCATGGCAATACCCAGGGCAAACTGAACCCCTGATGTAAATCCTCTTTGCAGGCTGGTGTGCACCAATGCAATAAATCCCGGGCCTATAAGGAAGGCTAAGGTTATCCCCAGGATGATCCCTTCCAGCAGTGCTATGGCCATATATAAGCGGGTTATTTTTTGTTCTGGTATTCAGTAAGGTAACTTTCCCATTCCTCCAGCTGCTTGCTTTTCAGCACCCTGGGAAATTTGTTCTGTGCTCCTTCTTTACCTTTTATCCTCATGTAGTAGTAAAACGTTTGAATAGGTAATACTTCAACAATAACTTCCTTTATTGCGGCTATGCGCTCCACCCGGTAATCATCATTCAGTACCTTCAGGTTTTCATCAATTCGTTTACGCAAGCCTGCCGGATTAACCTGGTTGTCGGTACCAATGAACCATTTGTGTGCAAACATGCTTCCATGCTTGATGCCGGCAACCGTAAATTCACGGATTTCAATGTTGAGCTGTTCCTCAGTCATTTTAATGGCCATATTCATGTTTTCCACACTCAGGTGTTCTCCGCATAGATTCAGGAAGTGTTTGGTACGACCGGTAATGACAATCTCATTCAACTCCATATTGGTAAATTTTACCGTATCGCCGATCAGGTACCTCCAGGCTCCCGCGCAAGTACTGAGCACCAAGGCATATTCTTTATCCTGTTCTATTTCCTTAATGGTAAGAATGCGGGCTTCCGGAAGCAAATTCCCTTCACTGTCAAAGTTTTTTCCTTCAAAAGGAACAAATTCAAAAAATATTCCATTATCCAGGGCCAATTGCATTCCTTCAGTATTGGGACGACTCTGGAAAGCTATAAAGCCTTCTGAGGCCAGGTAAGTCTCGATGTAGGTCAGGGGTTTGTCCAGAAGTTTTTCGAAACCCTTCTTATAAGGGCCAAAAGAAACGCCACCATGCACAAAAATGGAAAGGTTAGGCCAGATGTCGTGTATGGTTTTTACCTGGTAATGGGCAATGATCTTTTCCAAAAGGATCTGCCACCAGGCCGGAACACCAACAATAACCCCAATATCCCATTTGGATGCTTTTTTTACGATCTCATCCAGTTTTGTAGGCCAGTCCCTTTCTTTTGAAATACGTTTACCGGGTTTATAGAAATGCTGAAACCAGAACGGGATGTTTTTGGTGGTGATGCCCGAAAGATCTCCCTCGTAATAGGTGCCGTTGTAGTTTAAGTGAGTACTGCCGCCGAGCATGAGAATGCCTCTTTCATAGAAGCTTTTTGGGAAATCGTACCTTGCCAGGGAAAATATCTGCTTGATGCTGGTCCTTTTGATGGCCTTGAGCATGTCCGAGGTAAGGGGAATATGCTTACTTGAAGATTCTGATGTTCCTGAACTGAGCGCAAAATATTTTACTTTTCCCGGCCAGCAAACATAGGGTTCTCCATTGAGGGCTCGAAACCACCAGTCTTTAAAAATAGCATTGTAGTCGTGGGTGGGAATTTTTTCCTGGAAAGCTTTTACGGGATCGGGCTTTTTAAGGATATCCCGGAAATTGTAGTGCTCTCCAAATGCGGTATGGGAAGCTTTTCGCAAAAGTTTTTTCAACTCCTTTTTCTGAATTTTGTGAGCATTAGGAGTGGAAAAAATAACGGGCATTTTACTGCGTAGCTCAATGGCCCGTTTTATGATGGATCCCAGAATTGAATATGGCATGACAAAAAAATGATGTCGTGATTAAATGGCCTGATAAAAATACAAAACCTTAACACAACAAGCCAATAAAAGAAATGAAAACAAATCTTTTTTACTTGCCGGCTTTTTCAACCCACTGTTTTACTTCCTCAGGCTTTGGAGCAGGCATTTCCAGTTTCATCTTTTTCCTGAGCCCGCACAATTGATTGAAAACTTTGTTGGGGTTGGCATCTTTCAGGGCTTCCACATTTTCATAACCGGCTTCCAGAAAAACAGGGATCCATTCCTTCGGAATCCCGATTTTTATAAAAGCTTCTGCCGGACCTGCTGTGGAAGAGGTTTTCCGGGGGCGCATCTGCGGGAAAAACAACACATCCTGAATGGAATGGCTGTTTGTCATGATCATGGCCAGGCGGTCAATCCCTATTCCCAAACCTGCTGTGGGAGGCATCCCTGTTTCAATGGCCTGTAAGAAATCCTCATCCAGTATCATGGCTTCCTCATCCCCGCGTTTTCCCAGTTCAAGCTGCTCTTCAAACCGTTTGCGCTGGTCTATGGGGTCGTTTAACTCACTGAAGGCGTTACATATCTCCTTTCCGTTGCAAATGGCTTCAAAACGTTCTACCAGCCCCGGCTTGCTGCGGTGCTTTTTGGCCAGGGGCGACATTTCGATGGGATAATCGGTAATAAAGGTGGGTTGGATCAACTGTCCCTCACATTTTTCCCCGAAAATCTCGTCAATGAGTTTACCCCTTCCCATGGTCGGATCAGTTTCCACACCGATGCTTTTGGCAAATTCGCGCATTTCGGTTTCGTCCATCTCTGAAACATCCTTACCGGTAAAGTGCTCAATGGCTTCATACATGGTGTAACGCTTCCACGGCCTTTTGAAATCAATTTCATGCTCACCTACACGGATTTTGGTGGTGCCATGCAGATCAAGGGTGATCTTTTCAATCATTTCTTCAACCAGTTCCATCATCCACTCATAATCCTTATAAGCCACATATAGCTCCATTTGGGTAAATTCAGGATTATGGAAACGGCTCATGCCTTCGTTGCGAAAGTCCTTGGCAAACTCAAAAACGCCTTCAAAGCCTCCTACTATAAGCCTTTTGAGGTATAACTCGTTGGCAATACGCAGGTAAAGGGTTGCGTCCAATTTGTTGTGGTGGGTCTTAAAGGGTCTGGCTGCAGCTCCTCCATAAATAGGTTGCAAAATAGGCGTTTCTACTTCAAGGTATTCCTTTTCCAGCAAAAAGTCACGCATGCTCTGGATCAGTAAAGCCCTTTTGCGAAACACCTCTTTTATGCCTGGATTTACGATGAGATCAAGGTGTCTTTGGCGATAGCGTTGCTCGGGGTCCGTAAAAGCATCATAGGTTTTCCCTTCCTTTTCTTTAACAATCGGCAAAGGCCTGAGGGATTTGCAAAGGATCCTGTAATCTTTTACATGGATGGTGATCTCGCCCATACGGGTTTTAAAAACGTGTCCCTTTACCCCGATGATGTCGCCGATATCCAGCAAACGCTTAAAAACCGTATTGTACATGGTTTTATCCTCACCCGCACAGATTTCGTCCCGGTTGAAGTATAACTGTATCCTTCCGCTGTCGTCCTGTATTTCGGCAAAAGATGCGCTTCCCATAATGCGACGGCTCATCAATCGCCCGGCAATTCGCACATCCTGAAAGGCTTCCGCATCTTCAGGAAACCCCTTTAAAATAGATTCGGTACTGGTGTTTATTTCAAATTCTTCGGCAGGATAAGGATCAATGCCCAGATCAATTAATTCTTCCAATGCCTGGCGGCGATACTCTTCCTGCTCGCTCAATCGCTTACTCATTTTTCGCTGGCTTAATAAATTTTTAAGGTGCAAAGATAATCAATATAGTTTTTGTTTTCCCCTATACCAACACGCCTAAAAAACAGGTTTTTGTCTTATCCCTGGTTTTTTTTGATTAAAAGAATGTTTTTGTTTAAAAACAGAAAAAAACATAGGTTTGTAAAACTTTTTTGACTGCTTGTTTGAAAAAAATGTATTTTTGTTGTTTACAAACCGGAAGTTGTCCACAAATCTTTAATGTTTCATGAAAAAAATATTACTTTTTTTACTGCTGGCTTTTATGCTTACTCCTGAAGGAGTTCATGCCAATGACCTGAAATATTCCAGGGTAAAGATTTTTCTTGAAAGCCGGGATATGAAAGATCTCGCTTCCCTGGGAATAGCCCTTGATAATATTCAATTCCGCCCCGGGCAATATTTTATCGGGGAATATTCCGAAAAAGAGATTGCTTTGATTGAATCGGCCGGATTTACTTTTGAGGTAATGGTTGATGACCTGAGTAAGTATTATATGGAGCGCAATGCAGGGGTTGATCCGTCAAAAGTTGAAAAACGCATGCGTACCCCTGATCCCACCCGGGACTATCAAACCCCTGAAAATTTCAGTCTCGGCAGTATGGGTGGTTTCCACACCAATGCCGAATTGCTGGATGAACTGGACGATATGCGTGAGCTCTTTCCTGGCCTTATATCTGCAAGGGAGCCCATCAGTGAAACCAAGACTACTATTGAAGGCCGGCAGGTATACTGGGTCAGGATATCCAATGATCCGGATGTGACACAGGATAAGCCCCGGGTGCTTTACACGGCTCTTACACATGCAAGAGAGCCTGCTTCTATGCAGCAAATGCTCTTTCAAATGTGGTATATCCTGGAAAATTATGAGAATGACCTGGAGATCCAATACCTGGTGGACAATACGGAAATGTATTTTGTGCCCAACGTAAACCCCGACGGATACATTTACAACGAAATGACCAACCCCCACGGAGGCGGGATGCACCGCAAAAACAGGCGCAACACCAATACGAATTCTTCTCTTTCCGGCGTGGATCTTAACCGCAACTTTGGTTACAAGTGGGGGTATGATAATTCTGGTTCTTCCGGTTATGGCGGGGCCCAGACTTACCGCGGCGCTGCTCCTTTTTCAGAACCCGAAACCCAACTTCAAAAGGAATTTGCTGAAGAATACAATTTCCGCCTTGCTCTTAACAACCATACTTATTCTGATCTTTTGATCTATCCCTGGGGTTATGAGAACATCCTGACCCCTGACTCCCTGGTTTTTATTGAATTTGCCAAATTGCTGACCAGGGAAAATAATTATGTTTACGGCACTGTTTACGAAACCCTGAATTATTTTGCCAATGGGGTTTCGGACGATTGGTTTTACGGAGAACAGGAAACCAAAGACAAAACCTTTGCATTTACCCCGGAAGCAGGCAGTTTCGCTGACGGCTTCTGGCCTGCAATTCACCGCATTGAAGACATTTGCGCCGGGCATACTTGGATGAATCTTTATCTTGCCCACCTTGCCCTGCCTTATGTCGAGCTGGCAGGTGATGCGCCGGTGTATACAGAGCAGCACACCTTTTATTATCCCTTTGAAATAAAAAGTTTAGGACTGGATACCCCCGCAACCTATACTGTTTACATCAACCCACTCAGCCCCCTGATTGTTGATGTGGAGCACCCCGTTGTTTTTGAAAATATGGGTGTGCTTGATACCGCCCAGGACTCCATACAAATCACACTGCATCCGGCAACATACGAGGGCTTGCTTTTTGATTATGAAGTGGTGCTGGATAACGGGATGTTTGCCTGGAGGGATACCATTACCACCATATTTGGTCAGCCACAGGAATTGTTTGCCGATAATTTCGTTAACATGGAAAACTGGCAATCCGATGCATGGGGACTGGATCATTCTACATACTACTCACCGCCCTCTTCCATGGCCGACAGCCCTGGTGGAAATTACAGCAACAATGTTCATTCCTTTGTGAATCTTATCGAAGTCATTGACCTGCAAGGGCTGGATCAGGCCTATGTGGAATTTAAAGCCCGATGGGATATTGAGCGGGGATATGACTTTGTCCAATTTATGGTTTCCAGTGATAATGGCACCACCTGGATACCCATGAAAGGAAATTATACCGAAACAGGTACAGCCGGACAGGATGCAGGAAAACCACTCTACCAAGGCACACAGGAAGAATGGGTGCTGGAAAGTATTTCCCTGGAGGAATTCATTGGTGAGGAAATAAAAATCAGGTTTCGATTCAAAAGCGATTACATGGTTACCAAGGAAGGGTTTTTCTTTGATAATTTTTCCATTTTTGGTGCCACCCTTTTTCATCCCGTACCTCCCGAAATAACCGGGCAGCAGGAACTAACCTTCGAACCCGGGGAGGTATTTACCATTGAGAAAGACCACCTTTTTGTAGAAGACGACTTCATTGAATACCCCCAGGGACATACCCTTAATGTTTTTGAGGGCGCGGATTATGAACTCCATGGATATACCATTACCCCGAATGAAGGGTTTTCCGGGTGGTTGTCCATTCCACTGACCGTTGACAATGGTTTGATGGAAAGTGACCCCTTTGACCTCAGCGTGGAGATCCTTGATCCGGTATCAGTCTTTACCCCTGAGGAGCAAGGGCCCATAGTGTTTTACGATCGCATGCGTGAACAGCTTGTAGTGGATGCTTCCGGGCTTTCTGCGGAAAAGCAATTTGAATTGGTGCTTTATGATGTGTTTGGAAGAGAACTATACAAAACCAGTTTTTCTCCCGGAGCATCGCCAATGACCATCAACATCAGGGTTGTCCCCGGAGTTTATTTATATGAATTAAAGGGCGAGACAAGTTTTTCCGGGAAGGTACCCGTGCAATAGCAGGTTTTGTTGTTTTCTTCTTTTGTTGAAGTTCATAAAATGTTTTGTATTGAATCGCCGAAAAAAACTCATCAACAAGGTTTTCGAAAATGTTGAGATTACCGGGTTTGCTGCCGAAGGCAAAGCCATTGCAAGAATTGGCGAGCAGGTGCTTTTTGTGCGCTACGGGGCTCCCGGCGACCTGGTGGATGTGCAGGTAAAAAAGGTAAAAAGGAATTTCCTGGAAGGGAACATTGTCCGGATCCATCGTCCTTCTGCCCAACGCACCAAACCTTTTTGCAAGCATTTTGGGGTTTGTGGGGGCTGTAAATGGCAGCATCTCAATTATGAGGAGCAGCTTCGTTGCAAATACCAACAGGTAATTGACAGCCTGCAGCGAATCGGCAAGATCGATATGTCTGCCGTTGAAGTTCTTCCCATAGCGGCTTCTGAAAAAACCACCTTCTACCGCAACAAGCTTGAGTTTACCTTTTCCAATCGTCGATGGCTTACCCAGGAAGACATCGATTCGGGTGAACAAATAAATGATCCTGAAGGCCTTGGCTTTCACATTCCCGGTTTTTTCGATAAGGTGTTGGATATAGAAAAATGCTGGCTTCAAGCTGATCCCTCCAACGAAATTCGCCTGAAGGTGAAACAGTTTGCTGTGGAAAACCAGCTTTCGTTTTATGACCTGCGCAAGCATACCGGCTTGCTCAGAAACCTGATCATACGGACCACCCCTTCCGGAGAAACCATGGTGATTGTGGTTTTTGGAGCGGATGATCCCGGACCCCGCAGCCTGCTGATGGATTTTATTCAGACCACCTTCCCGCAGGTATCCTCCCTGTTTTTTATGGTAAACACCAAAAAGAACAGCAGCATTGGCGACCTGGAGCCGGTCTTGTTTTCCGGAAACCCTTTTATTGTTGAGGAGATGGAAGGCCTGAAGTTTCAAATCGGCCCCAAATCCTTTTATCAAACCAACTCCTGGCAGGCTTACCGCCTTTATTCAATAGCCAGGGATTTCGCCGGCCTGTCAGGTAAGGAAAATGTTTACGACCTCTATACCGGAACCGGTACCATCGCCCTTTTTGTTGCGGCAAAGGCCGGAAAGGTAACAGGAATTGAATTTATTGAAGAGGCAGTGGCACATGCACTTCACAATGCAACTTTGAATGGTATCGACAATGCGCAATTTTATGCAGGCGATATGGCCAGGGTGCTGACCGCTGATTTTTTTAAAGAAAACGGATTTCCGGACGTGATCATTACCGATCCTCCCCGGGCCGGAATGCATCCCGATGTGATACGCCAACTCAATGAAAGCGGTGCCGAACGCATCGTTTATGTAAGCTGTAATCCTGCAACCCAGGCCAGGGATGTGGAAATGCTCAGCCAGTCCTACCAGGTTACAAAGGTGCAGGCTGTGGATATGTTTCCCCACACCCAGCATGTGGAAGGGGTTATTCTCCTGGAGAAAAAAACCTAAAAAACACTGATAAATGAAAACAGCATTGGTGATAGGGGCTACCGGCCTTGTTGGAAAGGCACTGCTGGATCAGTTGCTCGTTGAAGAAGAATTTGATCAGGTAAAGATCTTTACCCGCCGCGATGCCGGGTTTAAACATAAAAAACTTGTTCAGCACCTAATTGATTTTGATGATCCGGAAAGCTGGGAGCATCTTGTAAAGGGCGATGTATTGTTTTCCGCCCTGGGTACCACCCGAAAAAAGGCAGGAGGAAAAAAAGCCCAGTATCTTGTGGACTACACCTATCAGTACCGTTTTGCTGCAGCAGCTGCAGGAAACTCTGTTGGTACAATGGTGTTGGTTTCTTCGGCCGGAGCCTCCCTTAAATCCCCGTTTTTTTATTCCCGCATGAAAGCCGAACTGGAAAAAGATGTGAAGGTCCTGGGGTTTGACCCCTTGGTGATCATCCGTCCCGGGCCCCTGGAAGGGCCAAGAGAGGAGAACAGGCCCGGAGAGAAAATCGGCATTGCCGTGACCCGTTTTGCCGCCAAAGCCGGCATTGCAAAAAAATACCGTCCCATTCATGCCGATATCGTTGCAAGGGCAATGATCAATGCCACAAAAAAACCGATGCAGGAAACTTCTGTTTTTGAGCTTCAGGAAGTTTTTGATCTTGCCGACACTTTTTGAATTTTTTCCTTTGCTGTTTATCTTATTCGTAATTTTACGCTCATGAAGCCATGGTACGAAAAACTTTTTGAAAATTATGCCCAAAGGTATGAGCAGGAAAGTTTTACCCTGGGAACAAAAGCGGAAGTGGATTTTATTGAACAGGAAGCCGGCTTTGATAAAAGCCTGGAAATACTGGATATCGGTTGCGGAACCGGGAGGCATTCTCTTGAGCTGGCCCGAAGGGGCTATCGGGTAAAAGGGATCGACCTTTCGGAAAACATGCTGGATAAAGCCAGGGAAAATGCACGTAAAGAAAAACTAAAGGTGGAGTTTAAAAAGGCCGATGCCCGCTATTTTGATTTCCACGGGCAGTTCGATATGGCCATAATGTTATGTGAAGGTGCTTTTCCCCTGATGGAAACCGACGAGATGAACTATATGATCCTGGGAAACGCTTTCAGGGCCCTAAGTTATCCCGGGAAACTTATCTTCACCACCCTCAATGGCCTTTTTCCGCTTTTTCATTCGGTTAAGGATTTTATCAATGCCAACCTGGGAACATCCGAAACCCTGGTAAATAACTTTGACCTGATGACCTTTCGCGATCATTCGGAGTACAAATTTGTGGATGATGACGGTAAAACCCATGTTTTACAATGTAATGAAAGATACTATGTGCCACCTGAAATAAGTTGGTTGTTGAAATCTGCCGGATTTGACAAGGTGGATATTTTCGGATGCCAGACGGGAAATTTCAGCAGGAAAATGCCACTTTCAACCGGTGATTATGAAATGTTGGTGGTTGCTGAAAAAATTCAGAAAAAATAAGCTACTTCTCATGAAGCCGGGCTTTATGCTACATGTCAGCGCTTAATCTATTCTTAAAGCGCTTAAAGGTAAGAAAGCAATTCTTCCTAAAGGTTGTGAAAATTTCTGTGCTTCTTCTATGTTAACCAGGAAAAATAAAAACTTTCTTAAAACTATTTTTAAAGTTTTCTTACCTGACCACCACCTTTCCTGTTTTTACCTGCCATCCATCAGATAAACGGATTACATATACCCCGGAACTCAGGTGATTGAGGTTAAGGGTTTTTTGAATTTCAACTCCCGAAACGGGAAAAATATCCCGGAACATAACCTGTCCATGCAGGTCGGAAACCATTATTTCAACCGGTTTGGCGGATGGTGATAAGGATATGTTTAGCAGGCCATCGGTTGGGTTGGGGAAAATATTGAAACGAAAAGGTTTTTCTACTAACGGGATACTGGTTCCAATTTCCTGGAAAACAGCAGTGGCCAGGGTGTTTTCTTCCATTTCAAGGTGCAGGGTCGAAGAGTAGTGGCTTTCCTGCTCATTAACCACCCATTCCACAAACTCCCATCCTTCATCTTCATAGGCGGTGAGCTGAACTTCCTCGCCGGCCTCATAAGAGTAATCCCCGGGTTCGGGCTGGGTGGTCCCGTTTCCTTCGGTTCTTATGGCCAGCAAAAAGGTATCAGAATCATTAACCAATATGTAATCCTCTTTAACGAGTGTTTCTCCATCATAATTCATCGTAATAGTTTTGGCACCTGCCTGATTGTAAATCACTTCATGCGGGCCAATTCCCTCTGCTGTGGCAGGCTCTGAATCCTGTCCAAAATCCCAGCTAACTTCATCGGGTTCCTGGCAATAGTCAAGGGTAAAAGTAACGGTTTCTCCTACCTCAACTGAAGTGGGCTCTGCATAAAAGTGTCGCATCTCCATCCACCGTAAAGCTGTAATACCCGCCAGGGGCAACCAGGGGTTTGGTAATGGTTTTGTTGTTGTTATTGGTTGCGCTCAGGTAATAGAAAATTTCAGTTTCGCATGGATGGGCAGGAATAGGCGTAAAAAGTATCTTCCTGCAGGGTCATGCTCAGGCTGTTAAAACCCAGATCGGGGTCCAGCGACCAGAAAACCTCTGCCTGGTCAATTCCCGAATGGTTACGAATATGGGCTGCAATTTCAAATCCTTCCGATCTATGATGGGTTTCCCGGATGGGCGCATGGGCAATAAATATGGGGTCTTCGGCTGCGATTTCCCGGGTTACACAATGGATTGCCCCGCTGGCACTGATCACCCCGTTCATGTCGATGCCCACAATATTGTAGCCGGGCATGGCTTCTTCATATATTTCAATGGCATCGCTGTCAAGGTAAGAACCGTAAATTGGAACCAGTACCACATCGTTGAGGATCACCGAATTGGTATAGGTCCGGTAATAGGCATTCGGCGGGTAGTTGCCGGAGGTGCTTGGTGCCATGGGTATTCTTACAACCTGGTAAGGCCGGTCATAACAGGTGTTGTAATTGCTGAGCAAATAATCCAGGTTGGCCTCAATGTATGGTCCATCCGATACTCCTTCGGGAAATTCTCCCACCAGAAGGGTTTCCTCATCCAGGAGTTTCATGTGCATATCCAGGTGGGAAATGTTGTCGTAGGGAAGTTCGTCCATTTTGATGTAGCGGTCGATTCCCTTGAAATCATACATTACCTGGTCAATTTGCCCTTCGGTAAATCCCGGGTTTTCCGAAAGGATAAGTTTGGAAGAAAAGCCGGTGCCATGCCCGTCGGCCATAAAGTTGCCGCCGGTAGCAGTTAACAGGCTTGATTGATGGGCCAGCTGAAATATGGGCACATTCAGGTAACCAGCCATAAATTGCGGGATTTGGTTGTCCTCCGGGCGGGGACGGTTGTAATCCCAATCCACAAAGGCCAGTTCATCTTCCTCCTCAAGGTAAATGCTCTGGGGGCCGTAGTCCCTGACCCATACAGAATTAAACGGTGCCTGTACAAATTCTATGTTTTCTAAAGGCACACCCCCGTTGGTAAGATAAGTTTGAACCTGACCAATATTGGAGGTAATGATGTAAACTTTTGCCGAAGGGCGGGCATGTCGCACAATTTCCCTGAGCTCTGCGCTGTATCCGGCCCAGGTTATGATCACTCCCTGCACTTCTTCGTACTCTCCCGGAGTACGGGGCGGATTGGCAGGAGGCTGGGTGTTGCGTGGTTCAGGTCGGGTTTCAAGGTATTCCTGGTAAATGGATTTCTCCTCCTCTGTCATGCCTTTTGGCAAAGGATCTTGTGCCAATCCATTGGCTGCAGAGAAAAGAAACGCGGCGGATAACAAGAGAGGTAAAAGTTTTCGCATTTTTTGCCGGTAATTTAAATTTTCTTTCCGATTAATTTTGACAAGCCAAAAATAGCGATTTTTATATAAACTGATTTTTATATATTTAATAATAAAGTTTTGTTTTAAGTGAAACCCCGTTGGTTTTGGACTTCAAAACATTTATTTTTACGTTTTTTGGGATGGGCCAAATTTTTTTGGAAAGTTAATCTGCTTGCTTATTTTTAATTTTTTTTTTGAAAAATTTATGAAAAGAATTTTACTGCTTTTTTTATTTATGTGCCTGGGTTTTTATTTTGAAAATGCTTTTGCAAGGGTTCTCATTGTTAATAATCACTTTCCTTCTGCAGGAGAATATTTTAGTTTGCAAACGGCCATCCAGTTTTCCGCTCCCTGGGATACCATCATGGTAAAAGGTTCGCCGGTAAACTATGGTAATGTGGTTGTTGATAAACCGTTGATTATTTTGGGTGAATTGGATCCCCTTTCCGGAGAAAACCAACATACTTCCAAACTCAGCAGGGTAATGTTTACCGACAACCTGCAGTTACGCACCAATGCTTCCGGCTCTTTACTCAAAGGGTTTGAATTTCAGCACTTCCAGGGCGACCGCCCCAACATCACCATCAGAATAAAGGGGAATGAACCCATTTCGGGGGTGAGGCTTCAAAAAAACTTTATCTGGTATTTGCAACTGGATGATAATGCAGCCGAATGGGAAATTATCAACAATATTTTTGGGGGATGGGTTAATGGAGGCAGAAAGATAAGCCAGCCCGGTTCTGGTAGTTCAGGAACCGTATTTTATAACAATATCATTGGTGATGTGAGAGGTTTTGCAGCCCCGAATGCTTTTAAGCAAAATGTGATCACAGGCAGGCTTATGGGCCTGAATCAAGTCCACTTTACGCAAAACATTTTTAAAAGTAAGCAGGACCTGTTTCAGGATGTGGGACAATGCGATTTCCTGAATAACCTGGCGACTGCCGATACCCTCTCTGCCGATAAGTGTTATGCACCCGCCAACAACCTGGTGGGACAAAACACCTGTATGAACTTACCCAATACCGGAAGTGGCAACCGCATGGGCATGGATCCGGGTTTTGCTGGTTTAAAGGAAGGAGAAATTCCCAAAGGTATTGGTGCCTTTCGCCTTGGGGGAGGTTCACCGGCCAGGGGTGCCGGTCGGCAGGGGGAAGACCTGGGGGTTTTTGACGGCCCTTATCCCATGCCTGAGGCTCCTTTTAATGCAATGAAAACACAGGAACTAATGGAGGCCTGGTTCCTGGATAAGGAATTGCCCGAACCCGATCAATAGCGTATCTGGAATTTATCGTGCCCTGAAACAGGCTTATAGTCAACTTTTAGGTCCTTCACCCACGCTGAGGAAGGGCCTTTGTGGCACCAGTCAATAAATTTTTCCAGGTCGGTCTCTTCACCTTCGGCCTCTATAAAAACGCTGCCGTCTTCCATATTTTTAACAAATCCGGTTATCCCCATCTGCTTAGCTGCAACCTGGGTATTGTAACGGAAATTTACTCCCTGAACTTTCCCGAGTACCTTAATATTTGCACTTTTTTTCATAGGGTATTATGTTTTAAAAATGATGGTTAGAAATTGATGATTTGTTCCACTTTCCTGTTGCGGATAAACCCGGATATGATCTGCCGGTTGTCTTTGTTGTCGATGGCTTCTTCAAGGTATTCTTTAAACTGGGCGGGCTTGCTTAGCTGTAAAGAATCCACTTCCAAAAAGCCCCGGGCAGCGAATTTCCCGTTTTCAATCATTACCAAAAATTTTTCATGGGGGTTCCGGCCCTTGTCAATAAGAATAAAGTTTTTTTGCGGGAGGGCTGCATGCGCTATGGCTTCATTAACCCGCTGATTATAGGCCTCCGGAAACTCAACACCAATACAGGCCCCTTTGCAGATCTTTACGGCATATTGAAAGCAGGCTCCGGATGTGGCATACAACCCGCTGAGGTTTTGGCAAAGATTAAACTTTCCAACCAGCTCAAAAAGAAAATTCCTGGCGTTTTCCCGGTTTGAAAAGCAAATAATGGGATTATCTCCGGGACGGGCCTTTTCTATTTTCAGGGTAATATAGCCGCTGGTATCTTGCTGGGCATAAAGTCCGTGGCTGAAAAAGCACCTCCTTTGGCGACGGTTGAAAAGCGGTTGATGGGTTTTTATTTCGTCTGACTCTTTTAACAAGGCAGCCAATTCGCTACCTGTGACTTCATATTCCATGCGACTGATTTGATCAGCCATATTAATGGATTTTTCCGTATTCCCATTGCCAAGGTGATTTAAGATCCTTTGCCTGATGTTTTTGCTTTTTCCTATGTAGATGACTTTTCCCTTTTCATTAAAGAAATAATACACGCCTGTTTTGGAGGGTATTTTTTCAAGCATGTCCCAGGTAATGTGCGAATTGAATTGCCGGCTGTTTTTTTCTGCTGCAAGCAATTCGGGGATCAAACCATTGGGGTTGGATCCCAGTAGCAATTCAAAAAGTTTTACCGTAGCCATGGCGTCTCCTTTGGCACGATGACGGTCTTTAATCTCAATATTAAGTTCTCTGCATAACCTGCCAAGGCTGTATGAAGGTTTCCCTGGAATGAGTTTGCGGCTGAGTTTTACCGTGCAAAGCTTGTCGCAATGAAAGTTATAGCCAAGGCTTCGGAATTCATTTTTTACAAAATTGTAATCAAAAGAAGCATTGTGGGCAACAAACACCTTTTCGCGTGTAATTTCTACAATGGTTTTGGCCACCTCATAAAATTTTGGGGCATGGGCAACCATTTGATCGGTGATACCGGTCATGCGGGTGATGAAAGGAGGGATTTTCCGTTCCGGGTTAATGAGGGTAACAAATTCATCCACAACCTTTTCCCCATCGTGCACATATAGGGCGATTTCCGTGATCTTGTCGCGCGATGGGTTTCCCCCGGTGGTTTCTATGTCGATAATGGCATACACTATTTCTCAGGCGGCTTTTGCCATCAAAATTAAGTGATTTTGCCGTTTCATCAAAAACCGAAAAATTATATATCAACAGGGTGCTATTGTCTCTTTTTTCTGGGTTTTAAGGAAGTCATTCCTGCCCGATATGCCGGCTGGCAGGCGTTATCCAGTAGTTCCTCAAGAATTGCCCCATCCAGGGAGACTTCGAAAATCCGGGGGGAAACTTCAAGGTCGTGAATGGCTTCCATTGTTTTTCCGGAAAAGTAAACCGAAGTTTCATCAGGTCCCCAGCAATAGGAAGCCACAAAGAAGTCTTCCGGAGAAAGCCTGGTGACCTTTTGATCCAAAGCATCCTTTACCATCAGGCTGGAAACCTGGACGGGTTTGCCCGTCTCATCCTCTTTTTCTATTATTACACTGAAAATCCAATGGGTTGCTTCCTGTGAAGGCTGAAAAACTGAAGAACCTGAAAAGAAATAAGTGCCAAAATTTTCCAGGATGGATAAGGTATTTAAAAGACTTCCGTTTTTATCCCACTCATAAAGGTTTTGGGTGTCGTGGGCATAAATTTTTTCTCCGTCTGCACTCCAGGTGGGGGCAAAAATGTTCAGTGCATCTATGGAAATATAGTTCCTGGAGTCGTCGTCCATATTGATCATTACCACCACCCGGTGGGGGGTTGTTCCGGTACGGGCCAGTGCGCTGAACAAAAGGATATTTTCAGTGGGCGACCAGAGGGGTCGGAAGCAGGCTCCCGGAATATCCTGAAATACCTCTGTTTTCATGGTTCTCAGGTTGGTTAAGGCTATCCGCCTTCTGTCTCCTTCCAAAATGGAGTAAGCAAGCATGTTGCCATCGCTGGAAACCGAAGGTTCACTTCCCGGCCCGATAACCTCCACTTCTTCGGTCAGGAGATTGGCTAAAAAAACGTGCCCTTCCGAAACGTATGCCAGGCGTTCAACTTCGGTTTCCGGAGCTTTGACACGCTGGCATCCTGAGATAACTAAAAGGATCAGCACTGCCAGCAACCATGAGTTTGTCGTGTGTTGGTTTTTTGGTGTTTTCATGACAGTAATTTTTTTGGTGATGACAAAATAACAACCCGCTAATGCAAAAAATATATGAGCGTGCCGGCAGGAAGGTCAGATGAGATTTTCAAAAAGACTTGTTCCCTTATATTTTGGGAGGGAGGGGCAGATAAAAAAATAAAAAAGGGGCCGGCACCAACCTTTTTAATAGTCAATTTTTACTTTTTAAAGATACGGTAAAAATAATTGCCCCCGGAAAATTTTGCCAATTATTTAATCGGGTTTTTGATTTTTTTGAGGCCTGGACGTGAGGGTAATACCAAATAAATCAAATTATTAAAACCTTATGAATGGACAAGATGGGAGGTGCAACTTGGGCATCTGCTGGCCTTTTGAGGAATAAAAGAAAAACAATAGGGGCATTCTTTGGTGGCCGGTTCTGCTACTTCCAGCTCAACGGCTTCCGTATCTGCGGGCTTCCCTTTAAGCCGGTTGATTTTTTTTACAAACAAAAATATCAGGATGGCCACGATCAGGAAATCCAATACCGTATTAAAAAACATCCCGTAATTCAGTGTGGGAGCTCCGGCTTCAGAAGCTTCGGAGAGTGTGGCATACGGGGTCTTCCCAAGGTTTATAAAAAGCTCCCTGAAATCAACTTTCCCAATTAACATACCAATGGGTGGCATCATGATGTCGTGGACAAAAGAGGTGATTATCTTTCCAAAAGCAGCCCCAATAATGATTCCTACAGCCATGTCCAGCACATTTCCGCGCATGGCAAACTCCTTGAATTCTTTTTTTAATTTTTTCATCTGTTTATAATTTGATTAATATGGTCAGATGCCTGCCCCCCCATGCTGAGAAAATTAAAATTAACTTTTCTCTGTGACTCTCTGTGCTTTCTCTGTGATTCTCTGTGTAATATTTTTGTAACACAGAGCTCCACAGAGGTTTCACAGAGCTCCACAGAGAAGTTTCAGCAGCAAACCTGGGTTTTCTTCTGTTTATAATTAGATTAATATGGTCAGATGTCTGTCCCACC
>SL_3KL_010_SEDDRAFT_10001543_pt1 | contig 21003 bp, 18 predicted proteins | sample SodLakKL_010_SED_2_FD_10381 | JGI IMG/M metagenome (IMG submission 10381) | reverse complement strand
GCAAATAATCGGAGTTCACAAATCCACGATCTCCCGGGAGCTGTCCCGCAATAGCGCCACCCGTGGACGCTATGCCAATGAGTATCACCCACAGGCCGCTCCACAATCATGACGAACACGAACATGATTCACACGGTGACCATGGGCACGACCACAGTGACCACGATCACCACAGCCCTGAAGTGTTTCGAAACCGGTTTTGGGTGAGTCTTGCTCTTACTCTGCCCATCCTCTACCTCTCCGAGGCGTTCCAGGGCTGGTTTGGATACGAAGCGATCAGCTTTCCGGGTGTAGACTGGGTGGCGCCGGTATTCGGAACCATTCTGTTCTTCTATGGCGGCTGGCCGTTCCTGAAAGGCTTTGTTCACGAAGTTCAGGCCAAAAAGCCCGGAATGATGATGCTTATTTCACTGGCGATTACCGTAGCCTATATTTACAGTGTGGCCGTCACGCTCGGTCTCTCAGGAATGGAGCTCTACTGGGAGCTGTCGACACTGATCGTGATCATGTTACTCGGCCATTGGGTTGAGATGGCTTCAGTGGAAGGTGCAAGCAAAGCACTGGAGCACCTTGCAGAGCTTGTACCGAACGAAGCACGACGACTGCTTGATGATGACAACACCGAAACCGTTCCTGTACACGAACTCCGTGAGGATGATCGCATTCTGATCCGCCCCGGCGACCAGATTCCGGCCGACGGTGTGGTGGTGGATGGCTCTTCAAGTGTTGATGAAGCTTTTCTGACCGGTGAATCAAAGCCAGTTCCAAAGAAAGAGGATGATGAAGTTGTGGCCGGCGGCGTAAACGGGGAGGGTGCACTCACCGTAAAAGTAACCCGAACGGGCGACGAAACCACGCTGAGCCAGGTGCAGCGGCTGGTTGAAGAGGCTCAGCAATCGCGCAGCAAATTTCAGAATCTCGCCGATCGCGCGGCTTTCTGGCTGACGATGATCGCGATTGGCAGCGGTACAGCAACGCTCGCAGTCTGGCTTCTCATTGGATTTGATTTCGACTTTGCACTTACCCGCACAGTAACTGTACTCGTGATGGCGTGTCCGCACGCGCTCGGACTGGCGATTCCTCTTGTAATTGTAAATGGCACTGCAATGTCGGCCCAAAACGGAATTCTGGTGCGTAACCGTGAGGCTTTCGAGCGGGCACGCGACATTGATGTGGTTTGCTTCGATAAGACGGGTACACTAACCAAAGGAGAGCATGTTGTTCAGTCCGTTCACACGAACGGCCTTGAGGAAGATGAAGCGTTGAGTCTTGCAGCAGCACTCGAAAACCGATCCGAACACCACCTGGCCGCAGCTATTGTAAAGGCTGCCGAGGATCGCGATCTGGAACCACCATCCGTAAAAGATTTTGAAGTAGCAGCCGGTAAAGGTGTGAGTGGCAAGCTTGATGGAAAAACCTACCGGATTGGCCGGCTTGAGTGGCGTGAGGAGTTCGATATTGGTTTCCCCGATGAGCTCCAGGAACCGTTTGATGAAGTTAATGAACGCGGCGAAAGTGTGATCGCGCTGATGGATGAGAATGAAGTGATTGCCCTCATTGCGTTGGCCGACCAGGTGCGTCCAAGCGCAAAAGCGGCCGTCAAGGCGCTCAAAGAGATGGGGGTGGAGTCGGTGATGATTACCGGCGATGCGGAGGCTGTGGCGAAAACCGTATCGAATGAGTTGGGCATTGAGCGCTACTACGCCCGTGTACTGCCGGGCGAAAAGGCTGAGATCGTGACCGGCTTGCAGGATGAAGGGAAACAGGTCTCATTCGTAGGCGACGGTATTAACGATGCACCGGCGCTTGCACAATCGAACCTTGGCATCGCGATCGGCGCGGGCACGAACGTTGCCATCGAATCCGCCGATCTGGTACTGGTGGAAGATGACCCGGAGGATGTGACACGCGCACTGCAGCTTTCAAGCATTACGTATCGCAAGATGATTCAGAACCTGTTCTGGGCAACCGGTTACAACGTCGTGGCCATTCCCCTGGCTGCCGGTGTTGCCTACACAGCAGGCATCTTGCTGACACCGGCCGTGGGAGCCGTCTTCATGAGCGCCTCTACGGTGATTGTAGCTATTAATGCTATGTTCATGCGACGGGCTAAGCTTTCTTAGAAGTGAGTTTTGAAACGTAAATAGGCCTGAAAGTTTTTAAACTGTAAGATCTAGATTAAACAATACACACAGTACTCATGTCTTAAACCACAGATAAGCGATTAATATCAATTTTTTGTATTGTACATGTAAGTAAGAGTTGCGTATCAAAAATCAAAAAGAGATAAGTTTATGTGTCTTGCCATTCCCGGAAAAGTTATCAGCCTTCAGCCCTCTTCAGATAAAACCAATATACCCGGCAAGGTGTCATTCGGCGGCATTTTACGAGAAGTAAATTTCTGTTTTCTACCGGAAGCCGGTATAGGAGATTATGTTCTTGTGCATGTTGGCGTAGCTCTCAGCAAAGTGGATGAAAAAGAAGCGATGGAAACTTTGAATTATCTGCAGGAAATGGGAGAACTTGACGAACTGGATTCCGAACAGGAAAAGCTTTAAATAAAATGAAATATCTGTCTGAATATCGTGATGCAAACCTTGTGGATGCGCTGCTCCGGAAAATCAAAAGAACCGTAACACGCCAGTGGAATATTATGGAGGTTTGCGGTGGACAAACCCACGGCCTGGTTCGCCACGGAATACTCGAAATGCTTCCGGAGAAGGTTCAAATGATTCACGGCCCCGGCTGTCCGGTTTGCGTAACACCGGTTTCTCTGATTGATAAAGCTGTTGAGCTGTGCCTTCATCAAGATGTGATTTTGTGTTCTTACGGAGATATGCTTCGTGTACCCGGCACAGAAATGAGCCTGCAGCAGGCACGTGCAAAAGGGGGAGATGTGAAAATACTATATTCGCCACTCGAAGCGGTGGAAATTGCCCGGAAAAACCCTCGGCGTGAAGTTGTGTTTTTTGCAGTGGGTTTTGAAACAACGGCACCGGCAAACGCATTGTCGGTAGTGCGGGCCAAACAGTTACAACTTTCGAACTATTCCATTCTCAGTGCTCACGTATTGGTGCCGCCGGCCATGGAGGCCATTATGAATGATGAAGAAACTCAGGTAAGTGGTTTTCTCGCAGCGGGCCATGTTTGTACTGTTATGGGATTGCGTGAATATGAACCGCTTGTGGAAAAATGGAAGGTGCCGGTGGTAGTCACTGGTTTTGAGCCGGTGGATTTGCTGGAGGGCATATTAATGGTGGTTACACAGCTCGAAAAAGGAGAGTACCGACTGGAAAATCAGTACAAACGAGTAGTGAACTCCGACGGAAACAGATCAGCTGTGGGACTGATCGGGCAGGTTTTTGAGTATCGTGAGAGAGACTGGCGGGGCATTGGCGAGATACCTTCAAGCGGGTTGTTTGTAAAGGATGAATTCCGGGATTTTGACGCAATGGCTAAATATCAATTAACTGTTCGGCCGGATCAAACCGATACAGAATGCCTCTCCGGAGATGTTATGAAAGGAAAAATCAAACCGCCGGAATGCCCGCACTTTGGAGAAACCTGTACGCCTGAGCACCCGCTGGGTGCCCCGATGGTGAGTAGTGAAGGTGCCTGTGCCGCTTACTATCAATATTCGATGAAATCATGAATAAAAAACCACATTTTCCCGGAAACTGCCCCGCATCACTACTTGATTTTGACACTATTACCTTAGGCCACGGGGGCGGCGGAAAACTTACACAACAACTGCTGAACAGCGGGGTGTTTACCCTGCTGGATAATGAATGGCTGCAAGAACAGGGTGACGCCGCAGTTATAAATGTCAAGGAAAAAATGGCATTCAGTACCGACAGCTTTGTGGTTTCGCCGATCATCTTTCCGGGAGGCACCATCGGCGACCTGGCTGTGAACGGAACAGTAAACGACCTTGCCGTGAGCGGTGCACTTCCCGAATTTCTTTCTCTCTCTTTTATTTTGGAGGAGGGATTAAATATGGAGCATTTCTGGGCCATATTGTTGTCAATTCGTGAAGCTTGTGCAACAGCCGGAGTACATGTAATAACGGGCGACACCAAAGTAGTGGAGAGAGGAAAGGGAGATCAAATTTTTATAAACACCACAGGGCTCGGGCGGGTGCACCAAAAAGCAGACCTTGGGATGCAGCGCATCTGTGCCGGTGATGCCGTTATTCTGAGCGGCCCCCTTGCCCGCCATGGCATCGCTATTATGAGCAAACGGGAGGGGCTTGAATTCGAAACAAAACTTGAAAGTGATACACGGCCTCTGCACGAAATCTGTCAGAAATTAATCGGTACACTTGGCTCTTCCATTCGCTTAATGCGCGATCCGACCCGCGGCGGAGTTGCTACAGTACTTCACGAAATTGCCCGCCAGACAAAACTTGGTGTAGACCTGTTTGAAAAAAACCTGCCGATTGAAGATGAAGTAGGCGGAGCATGTGAAATGCTTGGCCTTGATCCGCTTTTTGTGGCTAATGAAGGGCTTTTTGTTGCAGTTGTTGAATCGGACCAGGCCGGCCACTGCCTGCAGATTATTCAAGAATGGGAACACGGGAAAAATGCTGCAATTATCGGTGCCATTACCGAAGAACATGCCCGGAATGTAGTGCTGAATAGCACCATTGGCGGGCGCAGGGTTTTGCCTCAAACCAGCGGCGAACTGTTACCACGCATTTGTTGATATGAATGAATAAAAACCATCAGGAAAAGTATCGATATTTCGCTACGAAGGTTTGAATTATTCCCAAAATCGTACTAATATGATATTATAAACATACTTGGCTAATCACTCTTTTCCATTTTAGAGAGATTTTATAAAACAGCAAAGAGGACTAAAGAGGCGGGAAAAGAAATCAGTCGGTTTGTGTAATGCTATCCACAACCATAATACATAATTAAAGGGATGTTGGAAATGGATTCAAATTACTTCGATACTTTTCTCCAGGAGCCACCGCGTACAAAAATGCTGGACCGCTTGTGGGCATTCCAGAAATCAAAAGGATATATATCTGATGCTGATGTTACCACATTGGCAAAAAAATATGATATTTCGGAAGTGGAGGTGGAAGGTGTAATTTCTTTTTATCATTTCTTTCACAGAAAGCCCGCTGGAAAATACACCATATATCTCAACAAAAGCATGACTTCGCAGATCAGGGGTTTCAGCAGAATTCTTGAAGCTTTTAAACGCGAAACCAATGCCGAGGTTGGCTCGATCGATCCTACCGGTACGTTTGGATTATTTCTTACACCATGTATAGGCCTTAGTGACCAGGAGCCTTCTGCACTAATCAATTTTTATCCGTTCACAAATCTGAATTCCCTGAAAATCCGTGAAATCATTACCAAATTGAAAAAAGGAGTTCCGGTACAGGATATTTATGATAAACCTAAAGATAACATCCAATACACACCCGAAGGCAAAGAAAGTATATTCTTTTCAGATTTTAAGCCCGGCACTGCTGTGGCTAAACTGGCATCCCTTGAGCCGAAAGGTGTTATAGAGGCACTTAAGCAAACAAACCTTGCAGGGCGCGGCGGAGCATTTTACCCCACCTGGATGAAATGGCAGGCTGCTATGGACGAAAAAAACACACCTAAAATAGTGGTTTGCAATGCCGACGAAGGTGAGCCGGGCACGTTTAAAGACCGCGTTTTGATGAATAAAGTGCCGGAAACCGTGATCGAAGGAATGATTATTTGCGCTTACACAATCGGTGCAAGTTTCGGGCTTATTTATTTAAGAGCTGAATATACCTGGCTCAAACACCGGCTTGAAGAGGTATTAAATAAATACCGGGAAAAAGGGTTGCTCGGAAAAAACTGTGGAGAGATTACCGGATTTGATTTTGATGTTCGCATTCAGATGGGGGCCGGTTCATACGTATGCGGAGAGGAAACTGCGTTGCTTGAGTCAGCCGAAGGCAAACGGGGAGAACCGCGAACGCGATGGTATTATCCCGTCCAAAGAGGATACCTGCAGCTGCCAACGGTTGTAAACAATGTGGAAACCTTTAGTGTGGTCACAAAAGTTTTGGACTTTGGTGTGGATGAAATTCTTACATACGGTGTACCCAAATCACCGGGTACAAAAATTATCAGTGCTTCGGGAGATTGCAATAAACCAGGAATCTATGAAATAGAGTGGGGAACAACACTGAAAGAGATGCTCGAATTGTGCGGAGCTAAAGATCCTTGGTTTATCGATGAAAGCGGGCCGTCGGGTACGGTTTTATCAATGGATGATGAAGACAGGCCAATCGCCATGTTTGCCGAACTAAGCAGTGAACAGCATATTCGCTGCGGCGGTGCTTTAACCATTTTCAACAAATCCCGTGATATTATTGACATTTTGCTGAACTATGCCGACTTCTACAAACAGGAATCTTGTGGAATATGCACACCGTGCCGTGCCGGTAATTTTATTATTGAAAGAAAGCTTGAGCGGATCCGGGGCGGCTTGGCAAACAAGGAAGATATTGATGAACTGAAGCAATGGAGCGTATTGATGCGAACTACAAGCCGCTGCGGACTTGGCAAAACGGCTACAAACAGCCTGCTGAATGCTCTGGATAAATTCGAAGATTACTTTAATGAGCGAATTCACGTTTCCGAAAAAACCAAGAACTTGAAGTTTGATCTGGAGGAAGCCACCCGCGAATACGAACATTTTAAGAATTAGAAACCGGTTGGAGTTCTGTTATGGGCAAACATGTAAATATTACGATTGACGGCAGAAGCATACTTGCAGAAGAGGGAAGAAACCTTGTTGAGGTAGCCAGAGAAAACGGATTTTTTATACCCACTCTCTGTTATTTTGATCATATCGATCCGCCCCTGGGCACCTGCCGAACCTGCACCTGCAGGATTAACGGAAAACCGGGGCCGGCCTGTACCGAAAAAGTCCGGGAAGGGATGATGGTTGAAGTGAACGATTCGGAATTGAGTGATATTCGCAAAGCATTGGTAGAAATGATGTTTGCCGAGGGAAACCATTTCTGCCCATCCTGTGAAAAGAGCGGCAACTGCGACTTGCAGCACATGGGGTATGAGCTGGGTATAGCCATCAGCCGTTTTCCGCACTTGTTTAAAGACCGCCTGATCGATTATAATGCAAAGCGGATGGTGTTGGAACACAACCGGTGTATCAAATGCATGCGATGTGTGGTGGATGTAGTTACTGATGACGGCAAACGGGTGTTCAGCTATCAGAATNGGGGTAACGAAACGTACGTGGGCATCGATTACGAGCAGGAAGCAAAACTAAGCCGCNCACAAGCCGTTGAAGCGATGAACCTGTGCCCAACCGGCGCTATTATGGTGCGCGGAGAGAGCATGGGACAGCCCTTTGGTGAACGCAAGTTTGACCGCAATTCGATACGACCTGATTACTACGATAAGCAGTTCAAAGCAAAGAAACGGAAAGGAAAACTAACCAAAAAAACAATTGCCACAGCTTCGCTGGCAGGATGTTTTGGCTGCCATATGTCGATGCTGGACATTGATACCGATTTGCTGGATTTGGTGGAATTGGTTTCGTTTGACAAATCACCCATCACAGATATCAAAAATTTCAGCAAACAGTGCGATCTTGGTATTATCGAGGGTGGTTGCTGCAATGAGGAGAATGTTGAAACACTTCGCGCATTCAGAGAAAAGTGCGATATACTGGTTTCCGTGGGTGAATGTGCAATTTGGGGGGGATTACCGGCTATGAGAAATACCATGTCGCTGGGCGAATGCCTTGAAGAAGCATTTCTAAATTGCGTGACAAACGAAGAAGGAAACACTGTAATTCCCTACGACGAAAACCTCCCCAAATTATTAGACAAGGTGTATTCATGCCGGGAGATTGTGAAAATTGATTATTTCGTGCCCGGATGTCCGCCCGATGCACAACATATATGGAAAGCGGTAAGAAATCTGTTGTGGGATGAGAATTACTCCATCCTTTACTCAGAATTTAAGTATGATTAAAAATTGGAGAACTTATGAGCCGAACAATCACGATCGATCCCGTTACAAGAGTTGAAGGGCACGGAAGGGTTACCATCCACCTGGATAAAAAAGGCAGGGTAGACGAATCCTTTTTCCACATTGTAGAATTCCGTGGATTTGAGCGGTTTATCCAGGGTCATCCATATTGGGAAGCTCCCAATCTGGTGCAAAGGCTCTGCGGAATTTGTCCGGTTAGTCACCACCTTGCTGCGGCAAAGGCCATTGACCAAATTGAAGGAATTGATCCTTCGGATCTTTCTCCGGTGGCCACAAAACTCCGGAAATTGATGCATTATGGCCAGATATTTCAATCTCATGCCCTGCACTTTTTCTACCTCGCATCACCCGATCTGCTGTTTGGTGTAAACGCTCCCCCCGAAAAACGAAATGTGGTAAGTGTTGCCGTAGAAAACAAAGAACTTGCGGTGAAAGGAATTACCATGCGCAAATTTGGCCAGGAGATTATCAAATCTCTTTCCGGAAAACGGATACATGGCACGCTGGCCATTCCCGGCGGTGTTTATAAAACGTTTACTGAAAAAGATCGGGATAATTTCCTGAACGGCAAGGAGGAAGAAAGCGTCGATACCATGATTAAATGGTCTCAGGAGATGGTTGATTTCATCAGGTCGTACCACGAAAAAAACAGATCATTTCTTGATGAATTTGCTGCTTTTCCATCCGGACACCTGGGAACTGTTTTGCCTGATGGCGCCCTCGAGTTATACGATGGACTTTTGCGTGCGATTGATGCAGAAGGAAATACAACACTGCCGGACGTCAGGTCTGACGATTATGCCGAATATTTTTCTGAAGCGGTTGAGCGATGGTCTTACATGAAGTTTCCTTACTTAAAAAAGATCGGGCGCAAAAAAGGGTGGAACCGTGTAGGCCCGCTGGCAAGGATGAACATCTGTGATTACATACCCACACCACTGGCAGAAAAAGCCCGGCAGGAGTTTGTTGAATATACCGGTAGTAAAGTGAATAACTTTACGATGTATTCACACTGGGCTCGCTTGATTGAAACACTGCACTGTGCTGAAGTTATCAAAAACCTGCTGATCGATCCCGATATTCTCGCGGATGATGACCTGGTTCGAAAAGGTAAGCGGCGGCTGAAAGGAATCGGGATCATTGAAGCACCGAGAGGGACCCTGACCCACCATTACGAAGTAGATGAAAAGGGGAAAATTACGAGGTGTAATCTCATTGTATCAACCACACACAATAACGACGCTATGAACGAGGCTGTACGGTGGGTGGCCGATAAAGTAATCAGTGAAAAAGGTGAGATTACCGAAGGAATGCTGAACCAGGTGGAAGTGGCCATCCGTGCCTATGACCCCTGCTTAAGCTGTGCAACCCAGGCGATGGGGAAAATGCCGCTGAAAGCTGAACTTTATAACGCTGAAGGAACCTTGTTGGATGAAAAATTCAAAAACTGAATCATCAAATATACTTTTAATTGGAATAGGAAATACCGGGCGGGGTGACGACGGCCTGGGCTGGATGTTTCTGGACCGGATCGAAGAACTGTACCCCGGCCGCTTTGATTTGGAGTATCGCTATCAGCTCCAGGTTGAAGATTCAGCGCTGATCAGCCAATACGATGAAGTTCTGTTCATCGATGCTGCAATTGATGAATTACCCGGAGGGTGTGCGCTTAAACCTTGCAGCCCTGCAAGCTCTTATTACTTTTCATCACACGTACAAAGCCCGGAGGCAATTCTTTATCTGGCCAATAAACTGTACAACACATCTCCGAAAACATCTGTACTTCAGATTTCCGGTTATGAATGGGAGTTGGGGATGAAGCCGAATAAAAAGGCGTTAGAAAATATGGAGGCAGCTCTTCGGCTTTTTAAAGAATCTTACATATTAAAAGAAGTTCCTTCTTACTAAATAGTAACAGACAAAACCTTAATTTTTTGCTATGAAAATATTTAAAATATCGCTTATCTCGTCCATCATCTTTTTTATACCTGGAATTATTGCCTTGCGGGCACATCCCGGCCACGGAGCTACTGAAGACCATTCACTGATTCACTATTTGACTGAACCGATGCACGCCATGGTGCTTGCCGCTGTTCTGCTTATGATTGCCGGCTCTGTAACCTGGCTGATCCTGAAAAAGAAAAAGCTTACCGAACGTGCATGAGCTATCAATTATACTGAATATCATTGAGATTGCTGAACAGGAAGCAAAAAATGCCGGAGCTGCGTCAATATCCTGTATAGAGCTGGATATAGGCAGTCTGAGTACTATTGAGCCGGCAGCGTTCGATTTTGCATGGAAACAGGGAGTTCGCAACAGCATGCTGGAACAGGCAAAATTAGTTACGAATTATATTCCCGGAAGGGGCAGATGCAATTACTGCCAAACCGTTTTTGAATTGAAAGCCCTTTACGATCCCTGCCCTCAATGCGGAGAGTTCCTGGCAGAGGTTATAGAAGGTAAAGAATTGAAAATTAAATCCATACGGATTGAAGAGAAACAGACAACTTAAAATCCATTATTATGTGTGTTACATGCGGATGCAGCAGCCACCATACTCATAGTACTGATGATCATCATCACCATCATCATGGCCAAGGCCATTCACACTCCCATAGCAACGGGAATCACGGTGTGCAGGATAAACTAATTAATCTCGAAAAAGATGTTCTGCACGAAAATGCACTGCTTGCTCAGCGCAATCGTGGCTATTTTGATGCAAAAAATATCCTGGCTCTGAACCTTGTCAGCTCACCGGGATCCGGTAAAACCATGCTCCTTGAATGCACATTGAGAGACCTGAAAGAAGAACTTTCATTTTATGTAATTGAAGGAGACCAGCAAACAAGCCTGGATGCCGACCGAATTAAAGCTACCGGCACCAAGGCCGTTCAGATAAATACCGGAAAAGGATGCCACCTGGATGCCCATATGGTATTGCACGCTATTCAGGATCTGAAACCGGAAGAAAACAGTATTCTTTTCATCGAAAATGTGGGCAACCTTGTGTGCCCGTCTATGTTCGATCTCGGTGAAAATCAACGGGTGGTAATTATGAGTGTGACGGAAGGAGATGACAAGCCCATCAAATACCCTGACATGTTCCACACCTCAGAAGTCTGTATCATCAACAAGACGGACCTGCTTCCTTACGTGCCGTTTGACGTAGACAGAGCAATTGAGAATGCAAAAAAAATCAATCCGAAACTTCAATTTTTCCAGATTAGTTGTACCACAGGCGAAGGCCTGGATGGATGGTATGACTGGCTGAAACAGCAAACAACAGAGCTCAAATCAGCCTGATATTGTATTATGCCCACCTTTCATCTGCATTATGAAGGAATTGTTCAGGGCATTGGCTTTCGTCCGTTTGTTTATGATTCGGCATGCCGAAGAAACCTGAAGGGATGGGTGAAAAACAGCGGTGAGGGCCTTGAAATCCGAATTACGGCTAATGAGAATGACGCCAGAGAGTTTTACCGGTTTATTGCTGAGAATGCCCCGCCTCATTCCCTGATCACAAACAAATCTTTCCAAAAAGTTAAAGATGAGAATTTTGATGAATTCCGGATTGCAGACAGCACCTCCGGCAATTCCGCCCAGGCACTGCTGCCACCCGACATCGCCCTATGTGAACAATGCCGGAGTGAGATGCAGAATTCCTCAAACAGGCGCAGGCAATACGCGTTTATCACCTGTGTACACTGCGGGCCGCGATACTCTATTATTACCGGGTTGCCGTACGACCGGCCTCAAACCACGATGGCGCATCTTGAGATGTGCGCAAAATGTACTGACGAATATGAAAAACCGGGCGAGCTGCGTCAGCACAGCCAGACAAACTCCTGTCCCGATTGTGCCATTCCGATGCATCTGTTTAATTCTGAGGCTGAACCGGTCAGCCACGATGCGGAAGATATTATAAACAGATGCACCCGGGGAATAGAATCCGGTCAAGTGATAGCTGTTAAAGGAATTGGCGGATATCTGCTCATGGCTGATGCTACAAATGAGCAGAGTATAAATACCTTGAGAAAGCGCAAACAGCGTCCTGCCAAACCGTTTGCGGTGATGTATCCCGGTTTGGAGATGGCAAAGGGAGATGCTGTAATCCGGCCGCACCATGAAACGGCACTGAAAAGTGCTGAGTCTCCCGTGGTTCTGTGTGAACGAAAAGAAAATCCAGCCACCGGACTATGCGGCGAGGCCGTTGCCCCCGGACTTGGCACTGTTGGTGTGATGATTCCCTACAGCCCGCTTTTTGAATGGATCATGGCAAATATTCAGCGGCCGGTCATTGCCACGAGCGCCAACCTGAGCGGTTCTCCCATCGTCTATAAAGATGATCAGGCATTAAAATACCTGGGTAATTTTGCCGATTACATCCTGACGTTTGACCGCGATATCGTAATCCCGCAGGACGACAGTGTTGTTCAATTCAGCAGCCGGGATCTCCGGATTATTCTTCGCAGAAGCCGCGGCCTGGCACCCAATTATCATCCCCACCCGTTTAAAAAAATTCGTAAACCGGTATTGGCTGCCGGTGCTGATCTGAAAGGAGCATTTGCCCTTGCTGACAAACAAAAATTGATTGTTAGCCAGTTTCTGGGAAACCAGGAATCGTACGACTCTCAGGTAGCATTTCAACACACGCTGCATCATATTCAAAATCTCTATTCATTTAAACCGGAAAAAATTCTTGCGGATGCCCATCCGGAATATTTCAGCAGGGCGATGGCAGAGAAAATAGCCGAAAATGAGAAAGTTGAACTGTTAACTGTTCAGCATCACAAAGCACATTTTGCCGCCGTACTTGCTGAACACGGCCTTCAAGAATCAGAAGAGATACTCGGTTTTATCTGGGACGGAACAGGTTACGGAGATGACGGACAGATCTGGGGCGGTGAAGTGTTTTTGAAAAGTAAAAAGAGCTTCCGGCGAATAATGCACATGAGGTATTTTTCACATCTTTCCGGGAATAAAATGAGCTTAAAGCCCCGGTTATCTGCATTGTCGCTACTTCGGGATTTTCCGGAAGCAGAAACGCTGTTAAGAAGGCATTTTAATGAAAAGGAATGGAACTTTTATCAAAAACTGACAGATTCACCACCTGAACTTTCAACCTCATCAATGGGTCGCTTTCTGGATGGCATAGGGTGTTTGCTGGGGGCCGGAACACACAATACCTACGAAGCAGAAGTAGCCATGAAACTGGAAACTATGGCACGGGGCTGCAACGGGAAAAACCCACCTTATTATGAGTTTCAATTTGAAAATGGCGTGATCAACTGGAAACCGTTTTTATCCGGTGTTCTGTATGATCTGAAAAATGGTAAGCATCCCCATGAGATTGCCGCAGGTGTTTTTCACAGCCTGGCGTCAATGGTCTATCAAATAAGTGATGTAACAGGTTTAAAGAGGCTGGCTTTTAGTGGCGGGGTTTTTCAAAATGCAGTGCTGGTAAATGAGCTGATCAAACAAAAGCCGGATCGGGTTGAATTGATTTTTCATACAAGATTGAGCCCGAATGATGAAAATATACCCTTTGGCCAACTGGCTTACGATGATATGTTTAATGCCGGCAAAATTTAAATACTGCACTAAGCCGATTAATTTTCAATTTCTTTCTTCCAATTTATCCAGCAGAGACTCGCTGCTTCGTTTCAGAACATCGAACACATTCTGGAAACCATCCATCCCGCCATAATAAGGGTCGGGAACTTTACTATATTCCGGCTGTGGATCGAAATTGCGCAGCAAGTTTCAGAACCTCGCCGACCGCGCGGCCTTATGGCTAACGATCATCGCCATCGGGGCCGGATCGGTCACGCTGGTTACCTGGCTCCTCATCGGCTTCGAGTTCAATTTTGCACTCGTTCGCACGGTGACGGTGCTCGTGATGGCGTGTCCACACGCGCTCGAGCTGGCCGCCGGCGTTGCCTACGGCTTTGGGATTCTGTTAACCCCGGCCGTGGGAGCCGTCTTTATGAGCGCCTCTACGGTGATCGTGGCCATCAACGCCATGCTGATGCGGAGGGCTAAGCTTTCTTAGAGCCAGACCTGACAGCGTGGTCCAGTGATTTTCTGGACCTCCTGTCAGCGTCGACTCACAACCTGTCAGACCTGGTAGGTGCTGACAGGTTGATCTTTTATCCTTAAGCCCAAAAACCTATTAATAAACCCATCATCCCCGACTGGATTCCCAACATACACCCCTTAGTTGTTCACTTTCCAATAGCACTGCTTGTGATTGCTGTACTTTTTGACGCAGCCCGGCTTTATTTCAAAGATGAGAGCTGGCTTCAAAAAGCGGTGCTTGCACTTTATGCCACAGGTTCGATGGGATTGATCGCTGCGTTTTGGTCAGGCCGCCGTGCAGTTGAAACCGTGTCGGTAACCGGCGACGCCATACCCGTGGTAACGACCCACGAAGACTGGGCGCTCTATACGCTGATCTACTTCCTCGTTTTTACCGCCATCCGGTTTGTTACCTGGTGGAAAGAGCTGGAAAAAGGATTTTTGCTGCCGCTGTTTGTTTTGATCGGCTTTGGCGGAGCCGGAATGCTCTGGTACACAGGTGAACGCGGAGCCGAGCTGGTGTACAAGCATGGTGTTGCTGTAGGGGAAATTGACCGGCTGGGTGAGCAGATTGAAGAACTGGAGCAGCGTCTTGCACAGTTCCGTGAAGAGGCCGGGCCTGAAATCCGGGATGACGGTTCGTGGACCTGGCGAATCGGCGCCGGTGCCGGAGAAGCACTCGCTGAATATTTCACCATTGATGGGGATGGCGACATTGAATCAGGCACCGGCCGCGAGGATGGTCGCTCCCACCTCGAATTGACGGCCCCTTCTGAGATGACCTTCATCCACACGGGCGGCGACCTGCGAACCATCGATGGCCGGGCTGAAGTAAACCTGTCCGGTTTTGACGGAGAGTTCAAGCTGATCCATCACTACCGCGACAGTGAGAACTACCAGTATATCCGAATGAGCGGCGGAGAACTGTCGCAGGGACAAATCATCAACGGCTCTGATAATGTTCTTGGGTCTGGCAGTATTCAATCCGATGGATGGCACACCTTCAGAGTCACAGCCTCCGGCCGGCATTTTTACGGCTACCAGAACGGCAGCACCATTGTTCACACTCACGCCGATGAGATGGAACCGGGCAGAACCGGATTTGCATTTTCAGGAACTGGAAATATTAAAATACGACTGTTAGAATTTACTGCTCTGTAAACATAATCTATAATTGACCGAATTGAGTAAAAGTTTTGTTAAACAAATGAACTGCAATCTTTTAAACATACTGTACCATGCATGACTTTCACTTTTTTGGAGGAGGCTGGATGATGATTTTTTGGTGGATTCTGATTATCGCTTTTGTCGTAGTTCTAATCAGAATACTGATGAAAAATAGCACCGGTAATCCTCCTGCCGAAAAACAGGGTGAATCCCCACTGGAGATTTTAAAGCGACGCTATGCCAGCGGAGAGATTACCAAAAAGGAGTTTGAAGAGCGAAAAAAAGATCTGAAAGACTAATACAACTTTGAATAAATAACAGGAGACATGCGATGAAGAAAACAATCACATTTTTACTACTTCTAAGTCTTCCTCTGATTCTTGCGCAATGCAATCAATCACAGGATGGAGAACGGCACCATATGATGGACGAAAGACAAATGTCCCAAATGATGCAAAATCCAGAGCAGATGCAGGCGATGATGAATCAGATGATGCAAAACCCTGACCATCGACAAGCTATGATGACCCAGATGGCGGAAAATCCGGAAATGCGTCAACAGATGATGCAACGGATGCACTCATCAATGATGAACGGAGACCGGGATATGATGCTCGACCGGATGGAAGAAATGATGAATGAGCCTGAACAGAGAAATCAGATGATCAGCCATATGCAGCAAATGATAGCCATGATGGAGAATGGTGATTTTGATCGCGATCAAATGCGAGAAATGGTTGAACAATCACCAATGATGGGTATGCACATGAACTGCATACAGATGATGAGTGATCAGTGAGCCGGTTCATATTTTTCATTGAGATGGATTGACCTGGACGTAAATATTTGCCTGAAATTAACTCAGCTACCCGGAAATTTTCACCAGGATCCTGCCGACAGATTCATCGCGGCTACCGCTTTGTTAAATCAGGCAACTCTCATTACCAAAGATAAAAAGCTTCATTTGTATGCGTTTCTCCAAACCCGCTGGTGAGGCTGATATCGTTCCAAAAATTTACCGTACGCTTAAACTAATTTGACAGAAATTATAGGCACAACCATATTTCAATTTCGTAATGGCATAAAATTACAGTAATTCTGGCAATCAATGCACAGTTTGTGAAGATGGAGAGGTGATATCAACCAAGACCTCCAAGGTTTAGGAAACCTTGGAGGTCTGATGCTTCGGTTCACTTTCTATAATACCCTCCTTTTCAATACCTGCATAAACATTCCTATATTCTGCCTTTGAAACAGTTGACTGCGTACTAACCTTATTGCTACTTTATGGATATAGTCTGGATCGGCCTAGCCTTTTTGTTTGGGGTACTTTTAAACCGCTTTCACATTCCGCCACTTGTAGGATACCTCCTGGCCGGAATCGGGCTTTCATTTACGCCTTATGAAGCGGGAAGCCTTTTGCACGAAATTGCTCACCTTGGGGTTATCTTTCTGCTATTTACGGTAGGTCTGCACATCAGCCTGAAGGGAATTCTGCAAAAAGAAGTTCTGGGTGTGGGGCTGATACACCTGGCGATATCCACTGCGATTTTTGTGCCCGTCTCGCTTTTCTTTGGGCTCAGTGTGGAGGCGGCAGTGATCGTGTCTATTACGCTAGGATTTTCGAGTACGGTTCTGGCAGCTAAAGGGCTTGAAACACGGAATGAGCTGAGTGCTTACTATGGGCGGCTCTCGATTGGAATCCTGATTGTACAGGATTTAGTGGCAATTGGAATCATTGCCTATGCCGGCGGCGGTGTACCTTCACCTTATGCCGTTGTACTGCTCGGGCTTCCTTTGGTTAGACCGTTACTCTCCCGCCTGCTTTACCTTGTGGAACGGGATGAACTGCTTCTGTTGATGGCCTTGTCACTGGCAATCGGCGGGGATGTTCTGTTCGAATGGTTCAACCTGAGCGGTGAGCTTGGTGCTCTTGTTATGGGCATGTTGTTTGTGAACGATGATAAGGCGGAACAGCTCGAGAAAAAGATCTGGGGGATTAAAGAGGCCTTTCTTGTGGGTTTCTTCCTGGAGATTGGACTGGGCGGGTTTCCGGGTACATCCGGACTCTATATGATTGGTGTATTACTCTTGATACTGCCTTTAAAAGCTATTTTGTTTTTCGGCCTTTTTATGGCTTTTAAACTTCGAGCCCGTACCGGTTTTCTTGCTACGGTAACCCTCACCGCCTACAGTGAGTTTACTCTCATTGCCGGTGCTGTGGCAGCAGCAGCCGGAATTATTCCGTCCGAAGTAATTGTCATTCTTGGCTTGCTTACTGCCATCTCCTACGTGATTAACTCCATACTGGTTCGCTATGAGGACCCCATCTGGCAGCGTATGAACACCTTTCTGCGCCGTTTTGAGAGGGATGTAAAACATCCGGATCATCAACCGGTTTCGGTAGGTGCAGCTGAATTTCTGCTGATAGGGCTGGGATTAACCGGTCAGGCAGCCCTCAAACATTTCAAAGAGAGCAACAGGGCCGCTGTGGGAATCGACATCAACCCTGACCGTGTGAAGGCATTGATGGATGATGGATATCGTGCCATTTATGCGGATGCCCAGGATGCCTTCTTCTGGGAAGAGCTCGATATGCGCAAAGTCAAAACAATTTTAATTGTCATGTCAGGAGAAATCTACACAAAGGAATTCATCGTAGAGCAGCTGCGAAAGAAAAACTTCCGCGGAACCATCAAGGTGCTTACCCAAAATACCCGGGAAGAGCAGATCATTCGCAAAGCCGGCGGTAATCCCGTGTCTGTTCCTGCCGTTCAGATGGGTGAAAAAATGGCGCAGCTGAGCATAGAAGAAGGATAGATAAACCAGCCCCCCACTCGTGCGGAGCTCCGCTCCGCAACGAAACCCGTCAACTCTGCTGACAGTTCTCACTTTTGCACAACTCTGCTGGCTCTTGGGAAAAGAGCTTTTGGATTCCCATTCCTGCAGCTTATATAAAATACGGGAATACAATTCCTTCAAATTTTCATAATTAGAGGATCTAAAGTCCCTCAATTAGTAAAACTTAAAGGATTAAACCGGCTCCAGCCCATCCAACACCCACGGCATCAGTTCCGAAACGGTAGGATGAACCAGCACCACCTTGCGATATTCGCGGCAGGGAATATTACTGTGCATGATGGCAGCAAACATGTTGATGATCTCATCACCACCCGGCCCCAGCACCGATGCGCCGAGAATCAGGTCGGTTTCGGCATCTACCAGCAGTTTGGCGAAGCCGTTGGTTTCGCCCATCTCTTTGGCGCGGCTGATTTTGCTCATCGGGCGTGTGGCCTTCAGCACCTTTTTATCTGATACCACTGCCTCTTTTTCGGTCAACCCCACCCGGCCCAGCGGGGGATCGGTAAACAGCCCGTAAATTGTAGTGCGCTGCGAAATGGCTCGGTCGCCGCCGTTCTGGTAGTCGAGCACAATTTCGGCGTCGTTCACAGAGGTGTGGGTAAAAGCTCCTTTTCCGTTCACATCGCCCACGGCAAACACACCTTCAACGCCGGTCCGGCAGTAGTCATCCACCATTATAAAGCCACGCTCATCTTTTTTGATGCCGGCCGCTTCCGGGTTGATGGTATCGCTGTTTGGCCTTCGCCCTGTGGCTACAAGGAGCTTGTTCCCGGTGATCTTTTTTCCGTCTTTCAGCGTAACCGTTACCTCCTTCTCATCACCTGCAACAGACTCCGCATCGGCGTTTAGCAGAATCTCAATCCCTTCATCTTCAAGAAACTCACGGATTGCATCAGCCACATCCCTGTCCTCGCGTGGCATCAGCTGATCGCCCCGCTGGATCAGGGTTACCCGGCTACCGAAACGGCGAAACACCTGGCTGAACTCCACCCCGATGTATCCGCCGCCCAAAATGACCAGGTGATCGGGCACCTGTTCTACATCAAGCAGCCCGGCACTATCGAGCCACGGCACGTCACTGAGTCCGTCGATCGGAGGAGCAAACGGTCGTGTACCTGTATTGATGTAAATCTGTTCACCGCTAATCTCCTCTTCGTCAACCTGTATGGTCTTTTGCCCGGTAAATTTTCCCCACTCTTTGTAGAGGGTTACGTTGTCTGCGCCGTTCATCCACCCTTCCAGCCCCTTGCTGGAGCCGTTACGAATCTTGTTCATCCGCTCGCGCACGCGCTCAAAATCTACGGTGACTTCACCGGCATCAAACCCATAAAAATCGCCTCTTTGTGCCATATGGATTGCGCGCGCACTGGCTACCAGTGTTTTGGTGGGAGTGCAGCCGTAGTTCACACAGCTCCCGCCTACCTTGTTGCCTTCAATAACGGCGATCGAATCGCCAGTTGGTATCAATTTCCCCAAAAGTGTTCCTGTTGCCTGGCCCGTACCGAGAATGATGTGCTTATATTTTTTCATGATTGTGATAACTTTAAAGGTGAAACTTTTATCTCTGATCTATTCTAAAAAAATCCACATGAACCTAAATTTGCATAGTTAGATCATTTAAAACTAAAGAAATGGGAAATTCTCGGGCCAACCTGTCACAAGAGTATAACATTTGGCCGATTACGCCGCGATGGATTCATAACCTCTTAATTATCATCTATATTTGAATGGTTTACAATCCGAATTTAACCTTATACAAATGAATGAAAAACAGCAAGAGCTCTGTGATGGCCATGGTTATGATTTTAACGGCCTGAAAGCATTATTTCTGAACTGTACTTTGAAACCTACGGGACAACTATCTCACACTGAAGCACTGATGAATGTTTCAAAATCTATTATGGAGGCAAATGATATTACAACGGAAATTTTGCGTCCTGTTGATTACACCATCCCGCCCGGAGTTTATCCCGATATGACCAAACACGGTTTTGAAGAGGATGACTGGCCCGAAATTTGTGGAAAAGTGATGGATTCGGATATCCTCGTAATTGGAACACCTATCTGGCTGGGTGAGGAGAGCTCCGTTTGCAGGGTCCTGATTGAACGTTTATATGGAGAATCCGGCAAACTGAACGACAATGGTCAGTATATCTATTATGGCCGCACCGCGGGATGCCTGATTACCGGAAATGAGGATGGAATTAAACACTGTGCGATGACTATTCAGTACGCGCTTCAGCATCTCGGGTACGTAATCCCTCCCCAGTCTGATGCCGGCTGGATTGGTGAGGCAGGCCCCGGTAAATCGTATGCGGATGAAGGATCGGGCGGGACTGAAAATGATTTTACCCAGCGGAATACTACCTTTATGACCTGGAACCTGATGCACATGGCAAAAATGCTGAAAGATTCAGGCGGTATTCCCGCGCATGGGAATCAGCGCAGTGATTGGGATGCAGGCTGCCGATTTGATCACCCCAACCCCGATTACAGGTAACCTAAGAGAACGCTTCTTCTTTGTATTTGATTAAGTACATTAGATAACAAGGCTTAAAAGTTTCTGCTGTAATCTTTTTCCAAAATTTTCATTAAAACAATAATTGTGATGTCAACAGAAGTCCACAGTCCTCCGGCAAAGAACGGAATCGAACAAAAATCCCGCAAGGTCATGCTAAACCGTTTCAAAGAGGTCCGCTCATTCACTGAAGATCTGACTGATCCGCTCGAAACGGAAGATTTCGTGATCCAGATAGCCACACATGGCAGTCCGGCCAAATGGCATCTGGCTCATTCAAGCTGGTTCTTTGAAGCATTTCTGCTTGAAAAAGCAGTTGATGGTTTCGAGAGCATGCATCCAAAATACAGTTACCTATT
>SL_3KL_010_SEDDRAFT_10001542_pt1 | contig 21005 bp, 13 predicted proteins | sample SodLakKL_010_SED_2_FD_10381 | JGI IMG/M metagenome (IMG submission 10381) | reverse complement strand
TGATGCACCGGCACACGCCGGTTTCCGGGGATTCGGCGCAGAACAGGCGCTCACGCTCGCCGCGCCGCAGCGCTTCCGGCAAACGGATTTCCGGGCGACCATCGGCCTCGCCCCACTCGGCCGGCAGGGGTCGGTCCATGGCCAGCCAGGCGCCGGCGCCGACCGCGAGAACGATCAGCAACAGCATCCAGCCCGGGCGTTTCCAGAACGGCGATCGGTCGATCATGGTTGAATCATAGCAGGCCGACCTCCCGGGCCCTGGACCCGGGAGGTCGGCCGAAAAGCCATCGGCATCAGTCCTCGCTCTCGTCCTCGGCGAAGTCGCCCGCAACGGCGAAGCTCATGCGCGCCGGGTCGAAATGGCGGCGCACGGCCTCGTTGATGGTCGCGGCATCCAGCGCGAGCAGGGCTTCCTCGAAGCGCTGCTGGGTGAACATGTCGCGATCGAGGTAGAGATTGGAGTTGAGCATGCCGACCAGGCTTGAGTCGCTGCTGCGCTGCAGCTCGCGCTGCTGCAGCAGGCCGCGGCGGCCGGTCTCGACTTCTTCGGCCTCGAAGCCTTCGTCGATGACCCGGTTCAGCTCCTCGAACAGCACCTCGACCAGGCGCTCNCGGTTTTCCGGNGCGAACATGGCGAAGGCCTGGAAGCCGCCCACCTCGTCCAGCGGGCTGGCGCTGAAGCCCCCGCCGACGCCGTAGCTCAGGCCCTCGTCGTCGCGGATGCGCATGGACAGGCGCGAGGACAGGAAGCCGCCGCCGATCAGGTGGCCGGCCAGGTTGAGCGCCGGGTAGTCCGGGTGGCGGTCGTTCATGGCGAAACTGTAGCGGCCGACCAGCACCGCGTTGGCCTTGTCGTCGAGCTGGGCCACCAGGGCCGCCGTTTCGACCGGCTGCACGCTGCGCTCGATGCGCTCGAACGGCACCTCGGCGGTCCAGTCGCCGAAGTGGGCTTCCAGCGCGGCGCGCAGCTCTTCGGGATCGAAATCGCCGACGAAGCTGATCGTGGCCGCCGGCCCGAAGCCATAGTGGCTGGCGTGGAAGGCGGCCAGCTGATCGCGTTCGACCGCTTCAATGCGCGCGGCCTGCTCGTCCCAGTCCGGCACGTAGTCGGGATGGTCGGGGGCGTGGGTGTTGAAGTGCCGACCCAGCAGGCGCCCTGCGACCGATCCGGGATCATCGCGTGCCTGGTCCAGGCCGGTCAGCTGCTGGCGAGTCAGTTCTGCCAGCTCGCGCTCGGGGAAGCTCGGCCGGCGCAGCACTTCCTCGGTGAGTTCGAGTAAAGGCATCAGCTGGCCGCGCTGGGTTTCCATGCGCGCGCTGACCAGGTTACCGCCGCCGATGCTCAATGAAGAGCGCAGTTCGTCGATGCGGTCGCGGATTTCCTGGCGGCTGAAATTCTCCGTCCCGCGAGTCAGCATGCTGCCGGTGGTCGAGGGCACATCGCCCAGGCCGCTCAAGCTCTCCAGCGAGCCGGTGCGCATCGTGATCTGGCCGAATACCCGCTCCCCGCGGGTCTGGCGCGGCAGCAGGGCCACTCGGGTGCCGTTGGCCAGCTCGAAACGGATCAGGCGTTCCTCGATGTTCTCCGGGCTGGGGTCGAAGGCCTCGCCGGCGGCGCGGTCCTCGCGTCCGGTGAAGTCGGCCAGCAGCTCGCCCAGGTCGGGCGCTTCCGGAATGACGGCGCGGCGTGGACGGCTTTCCGGGATGAAGCGGCCGACCGTGCGGTTGTCGCGTACCAGGTACTTGTCAGCGACGCGAATGACGTCGTCGACCGTGACTTCCTCGAGGCGGTCGCGGTGCAGGAACATCAGGCGCCAGTCGCCGGTCGCCGCCCATTCACTGAGCTGGATGCCGACCCGGCCGCTGTCGTTCAAGGTCTGCTCCATGTTGCGGGTAAGCGCGTTGATGGCGCGACGGACCTCCTCATCGGTGGGTGGCCGGGTTTCCAGCTCGGCCAGGGTTTCCAGCATCGCCGCCTCGACCTCGTCGAGGTCCTGACCGTCGCGGCTCTGCGCGAACAGCATCAGCACCGCGGGCTCGGGCAGGCGCAGGCTGAAGGCCGCGACCTGGGTGGCCAGCTCGGTGTCGATCAGGCTGGCCTGCAGCCGGCCGGAGGGCATGTCGCCGAGCAGGTGGGCCAGCACTTCGATGGCGGGGAAGTCTTCATGCGCGGCGGCCGGTACGTGGAAGGCGGCCATCAGGGCGCGCACCGTGCCGGAGCGGCGCACGGTCACGCTGCGCTCGCCGTCCTGGGTGGGCTCGCGGGTGTAGGTCGGCCACAGGATCATGTCGCCGGTGCGCTCCGGCGCCGGGATGGCACCAAAGTAGCGCTCGACCAGGCCCAGGGCGTGTTCCCGATCGATGTTGCCGGACAGGATCAGCATGGCGTTGTCGGGCTGGTAGAAGCGCCGGTAGAAGGAATGCAGGCGCTCGATGGGAACGTTCTCGATGTCCGAGCGCGCGCCGATGGTGGCGCGCCCGTAGCCGTGCCACAGGTAGGCCGTGGCCATGGTGCGCTGTAGCAGCACGCTGAAGGGGTTGGTCTCGCCCATCTCGAATTCGTTGCGCACCACGGTCATTTCCGAGGCCAGGTCGTCCGGGTCGATGACGGCGTTGACCATGCGGTCGGCTTCCATGCGAATGGCCCATTCCAGGTTTTCCGGTCCGGCCGGCAGGGTCTGGAAGTAGTTGGTGCGCTCGTACCAGGTCGTGCCGTTGGCGAAGCCGCCGCGCTCGGAAATCTGGGCCTTGATGTCCTGGTGGTCCGGCGTGCCGTAGAACAGCATGTGCTCGAGCAGGTGGGCCATGCCGGTCTCGCCGTAGCTCTCGTGCTTGGAGCCGACGAAGTAGGTGATGTTGATGGTCGTGGTCGGCCGGCTCTCGTCGGGCATCAGCAGGATGCGCAGGCCGTTGTCCAGGCGATATTCGCTGATGCCTTCGACGGTGGTGACGTGGGTGATGCGGCCGCTGTCGGCCACGGCGAAGGTGCTGAACAGCAATGCCAGCACGAGGATGGCCAACCAAGGGCTCATCAGGGCGCTTTTCAGGGCTCTGGACATGGGTCTTTGCTTCCCGTGGTGTTTGAATCGGTATGTCTGACCGGATTCAGATCGATCGGTTTCGATCGGCCGGCCAGGCTTTAGCTCAATGCTCTGATCATGCCCTGCGTTGCTAGCCGCGGGCATGGGCCAAAGGTCACGGATGGCCGCCGGCCTCGTCGCCCCAGATCTGCTCCAGGCGCCGGTCTCGTCCGCAGTTCCAGCGGTAGTAGCGGTAGCGCACCGGGTTTTTCAGGTAATAGCCCTGGTGGTATTCCTCGGCCGGGTAGAAGGCCTGGAAGTCCAGGATGCGCGTATCGATGGGCTGGTCGGACAGGCCCAGAACGGAGATCTCGTCCAGTGAAACTTCGGCTGCCCGTCGCTGGGCTTCATCGTGGACAAAAATGGCCGAGCGATACATGGGCCCGCGGTCGCAGAATTGCCCGTCGGACTGGAACGGGTCGATGTTGCGCCAGAACACGTACAGCAGTTCCTCGTAGCTGACCACGGTCGGGTCGTACACGACCTGCACGACCTCCAGGTGCCCGGTCCCGCCGTTGACCACCTGGCGGTAAGTCGGATTGGACACATGCCCGCCACTGAATCCGGAAATGGTCTCGACCACGCCGTCGAGGCGGTCGTAAGGCGGTTCCATGCACCAGAAGCAGCCGCCCGCGAAGGTGGCCCGCGCCAGCTCGCGCGGCTCTTCGGCCTGCGTCCAGGATGCCAGCATCATGAGCACGGCGACCATCAGCACGGAGCCGGTGCCACTCAATTGGCTTTTCTTATCCGCGTTCATCTGCGTTCATCCGCGGTTTCATTTGTCCTTAGATCCCCGTCCGCAAGGCCGGCAACTCTTCACCCACCGGCACAAAGCGCAAGGCCACGCCATTGTTGCACCAGCGCTGCCCCGTCGGCGGCGGGCCGTCGTCGAACACGTGCCCCTGGTGGCCTCCGCAGCGCGCGCAGTGGTACTCCGTGCGCGGAATGATCAGGCGGAAATCGCGCCTGGTGCCGATGTGCCGCTCGTCGATGGGCTGCCAGAAGCTGGGCCACCCGGTGCCGGAGTCGTACTTGTGCTCGCTGGAAAACAGCGGCAGGAAGCAGCCGGCGCAGACGTAAATGCCGTCGCCGTATTCCCGATCCAGCGGGCTGGAAAAGGCGCGCTCCGTGCCCTCGCGGCGCAGAATCCGGTATTCCTCAGGCGTGAGAATCTGCCGCCACTGCGCTTCGGTCAACTCTAGCGACTCGAACGGTCCCGCCGTCGCCGCGCCTGCGCTCGCGCTCTCGCCGCCGCAGCCCTTGAGCCAGAAAACCGGCAGCGCCAGCCCGATTCCGGCCAGGATCCTTCGACGCAGCTTCAAATCAGTGTCAGATGCCATAGCGCCAATTAAACAACTCCCCCGCCACCGAACCGTGAATTTCCCACGATTCGCCCCAATCCCTGAACCCGAACCCTAAACCTCGATCTCCGCCAGATTGCCCTTTTCCTCCAGCCACAGCTTGCGGTCGCCGGCGCGTTTCTTGGCCAGCAGCATGTCCATCAGCGCATCGGTTTCCTTGTCATCGTCGATGGTCAACTGGACCAGGCGGCGGGTGTCGGGATCGATGGTCGATTCCCTGAGCTGCAGCGGGTTCATTTCGCCCAGGCCCTTGAAGCGGGTTTCGGTGATCTTGCCCTTGATCTTTTCGGCCTCGATGCGGGCCAGCAGGCCGCGCCGCTCTTCGGCGTCCAGGGCGTAGAAGGTCTGCTTGCCGACGTCGACGCGGTACAGCGGCGGCATGGCGACGAAGATGCGCCCGGCCTCGACCAGGACCCGGAAGTGGCGCACGAACAGGGCCGAGAGCAGGGTGGCGATGTGCAGGCCGTCGGAGTCGGCGTCGGCCAGGATGATGACCTTGCCGTATCTGAGCTTGGACAGATCGTTCGAGCCGGGATCGACGCCGATGGCGATGGCCAGATCGTGCACCTCCTGCGATCGCAGGACCTGGTCGGGCTCGGTTTCCCAGGTGTTCAGGATCTTGCCTCTGAGCGGCATGATGGCCTGGAACTCGCGATTCCTGGCCTGCTTGGCGCTGCCGCCGGCCGAGTCGCCCTCGACCAGGAACAGTTCGGTTTCTTCCAGGTCGGTGGATGAACAGTCGGCCAGCTTGCCCGGCAGCGCGGGTCCGGCGGTGACCTTGCGCCGGGTCACCTGCTTTCGGGCCTTCTGCCGCTTCAGGGCGTTGTCGATGGCCAGTTTGGCGATGGCCTCGCCGTCGGCCACGTGCTTGTTCAGCCACAGGGCAAACGCGTCCTTGACCACGCCGGAGACGAAGCTGGCGGCGGCGCGCGAGCTGAGGCGCTCCTTGGTCTGGCCCGAAAACTGCGGATCGGCCAGCTTGATCGAGAGCACGAAACTCAGGCGCTCCCAGGCGTCCTCCGGCGAAAGCTTGACCCCGCGCGGCAGCAAGGACCGGATATCGCAGAACTCGCGCAAGCCCTCGATCAGGCCGGTGCGCAGGCCGTTGGTGTGGGTGCCGCCTGCGGGTGTGGGGATCAGGTTGACGTAGGACTCCTGCAGCAGTTCGCCTTCGGGCACCCAGGCCAGGGCCCATGCCGCTTCCTGGTCGGCGCCGGCGAAGTTGCCCGTGAACGGCGCTTCCGGCAGGCGCTGCTGGCCGGCCAGGCTCTCGTTGAGGTAGTCGGTCAGGCCGTCCTCGAACTGCCAGGTCTCGGTCTCGCCGCTGACGCGGTCGTCCAGGCGCACGCTCAAGCCCGGGCACAGGATGGCCTTGGCCTTCAATAAGTGTTTGAGCCGCGGGCGCGAGACCTTGACCGAATCGAAGTACTGGGCGTCGGGCCAGAAGTGCACGGTGGTGCCGGTGTTGCGCTTGCCGACCTCGTCGACCACCGTCAGCGGGCGCGCCGTGTCGCCGTTCTCGAAAGCGATTTCGTGGACCTTGCCGTCGCGCTTGATGCGGCACAACAGGCGGCTGGACAGCGCGTTGACCACGGACACGCCGACCCCGTGCAGGCCGCCGGAGAACTTGTAGTTGTTGCCGGAAAACTTGCCGCCGGCATGCAGCCGGGTCAGGATCAGTTCGGCGCCGGGCAGCTTGTGTTCGGGATGCGGATCGACCGGCATGCCGCGCCCGTCGTCGATGACCTCCACCGAGCCGTCCTCGTGCAGGATGACCTCGATCGCCTTGGCGTAGCCGGCCAGGGCCTCATCGACGGCGTTGTCGACCACTTCGGCCACAAGATGGTTGGGCCGCGAGGTGTCGGTATACATTCCGGGACGGCGCTTGACCGGCTCCAGGCCCTGCAGGACTTCGATGTCGGCGGCTTGGTAGGCGTTGCTCATAGGGCGGGTCGAGAATGCGATTGCGGATGCCGGCGTCAGCATAGCCCACAATCCCGCCTCGGGGGTTCAAGGCAGCAACGACCGGTCCACCGCGGCCTGAGAATTTGCGGCATGATGGACGGCGATGAAGCTGTATGCATGGATCGTCCGCATCCTGCGGGTGCTCAACCACCTGTATTTCGTCGACATCCGCTCGGCGAACCTCGAGCGCGTGCCGGCGCAGGGCCCGGTGATCCTGGCCGCCAACCACCCCAGCTCGGTGCTGGACGCCATCATCCTCTCGACCCAGGTGCGCCGCCCGATCAACTACCTGGCGCGCTCCGGCCTGTTCCGCTTTCCGCTGCTCGCCGCGCTGTTCCGCGCGCTGGGCGTGATTCCGATCTACCGGCCGCACGAGGTGGCCGATCATGCCGGCCGGAACGAGGACATCTTCGCCCAGGTCTTCGACCTGTTCGACCGCGGCGGCTGCCTGGGCGTGTTTCCCGAAGGCCGGAATTCACCGCGCGGCAAGATCGGCGAACTGCGCAAGGGGATTGCCCGCATCGCCCTGAATGCGGAGGCCCGGCGTGACTGGGAGCTGGGTCTGGTCATCGTGCCGGCGGGGGTCAATCTGGAAACGCGGGCCTTTTTGAGTTCTGCGGCGCTGCTGCGCATCGGCAGCCCGATCCGCGTCGCCGACTACGCCGATCGTTACCGGGAGAATCCTGAAGAGGCGGTGCGCGCGCTCACCCTGGACGTACAGACCAGCCTGCGCCGCCAGGCCCTGCACCTGGAAAACGAGCAGGTGGTGCGGCTGGTCGACGACCTGAGCGAGACCCTGGACGATGCCGCTGGCCGCATTCCGAACCTGCCGCCGCCGGAGCCGCCGCGGCCGCAGCGCTTCTTCAAGCGCTGGCTGGGTCGATTCCTGGGCCTGTACCGGCGCGGCTCGCCCGAGGCTGCAGCGGCTTTTCAGCGTCGGGTCTACAACCGCCAGTTCATCGGTCAGGTGATCGACCGGGCCATTCGCAACGACCCTGATCGGATCGACGAGTTGCGCCTGCGCGTCGAGCGTTACCGCGACCACCTGCGCCAGACCGAGGTTCGCCAGGCCCTGGCCAGCAGCAAGGGCACCCCGATCCCCGAGCGTCTGCTGCGCCTGCGCATGACCGTGTACGCGATGGTGATGGCGCCGGTGGCGCTGTTCGGCCTGGTGCACAACATCCTGCCCTACCTGTTCGCCCGCTTTGGCGCCTTGCTGATCCGCGACGAGGCGGTGCGCGCGTTCACCTACTTCGGCCTGGTCGTGGTCGCTTTCGGCAGCTGCTACGCGCTGCTCGGCTGGTGGCTGTGGTACCACGTCGAGTTCGGCCTGGCGCGCACCATCGTCTACATCGCGGCCCTGCCGCCGACCGGCTTCGTCGCCCTGGGCTATCGCCGCAACGTGCTGCGCTACCGCGACAAGATCCTGGTGCGCACCCTGTTCTGGAACCAGCGCGAGCTGGTGGAGCTGTTGCGCACCGAGCGTGAGGACATCAGGGACCGGCTGGTGATCCTGGCCGATCGCTACGGTGAGCCCGAGTCCCCGTCCAGCACCAGTTCCTGAGCCGGCTCGCGCAGGTTGTAGCGCGAGGCCATGGCCGCGCCGTAAGCGCCGGCATTGGCGATCAGGATGAGATCCCCTTCGCGGCATTCCGGCAGCAGCCGGTCCAGCCCGAGGATGTCGCCGGTCTCGCAGATCGGTCCGACCACGTTGTAGACCTGGTCGCCCGGCTCGCCGAGCCGGCTCAGGTTGACGATCTCGTGCCAGGCGCCGTACAGCGCCGGCCGGATCAGCGAGTTCATCCCGGTGGCAACCCCGACGTAGCGCACATCGCCCTTACCCTTGGTCTGGTTGACCCGGGCAACCAGCACGCCGGCCTCGCTGACCAGATAGCGTCCAGGCTCCAGCCACACCTGGACCGGCCGGATCAGGTCCTGCTTGAGCTTCTTGAGCCCCAGGTCCAGGGCGGTCAGGTCCAGCGGCAGCTCGTCGGCGCGGTCGGGCACGCCCAAGCCGCCGCCCAGGTTGATCACCTCGACCTGCTTGAGTTCGCGCGCCGCCTCGCCCAGGGTCTCCAGGGTGCGGTGCCAGTTGTCCGGATGCAGGATGCCGGAGCCGGTGTGCGCGTGCAGACCGGTAATGCGGATGTCGTGCGCGTCGGCCAGGCGCCGGGCGCGCTCCAGTTCGTCCAGCGGGATGCCGAACTTGGCGTTGCTGCCGGCGGTGCGCACCATCTTGTGGTGGCCCAGGCCGGACCCCGGGTCCAGGCGCAGGAAGATTTCGCGGCCGGCCAGTTCGCTGCCCCAGTGCTCGAGGATGTAGACATTGTCCACCGTGGTTTTCAGGCCCATGGCCAGCGCCTGTCGGAACTCCTCGCGGCCGGCGAAATTGGTCGTCAGAAGCAGGTCCTGGACGCTTAAGCCGGGCACGCTGGCCAGCGCATGGCGCGCCTCGGCCAGCGCGACGCACTCCATCCCCAGGCCGCAGTCGGCCAGGGCGCGCAGGATCGCCGGATGCGAGTTGGCCTTCATCGAGTAGAGCACACGGTCGACCGAATCCAGCGCCAGCAGGCGCTGCGCCGCCGAGCGCACCTCATCGAGCTGGTAGACATAGGCGCAGTCGCGACCGTCCATCAACGCCTTCACGCGCGCGGCCTGGCGCCGCCACCAGGGCGGCCGCGCGGTTTCCGGGTCGGTGCGCCGGAACAGCTGTTCCCAGGTCGGGCCGAACACCGAATCGCCGCCGGCGCCGCCGGGGATGACCTGCTGGTGCAGCTGCTGGACCAGGCGGTCGGCGTGGCGGGCTTCGACAACGAAGGTCAGGTTGAGGTCGTTGGCGGCCTGACTGACCTGGAAGATGCGGCGCTGCTCGAAAACCTCCAACGCCGGTCCGAGCCGGTGCAGGATGGTGCGGATCCCCAGGCCGACCAGGCTGACCGTGGCACAGTCGCTCAAGATCTCGACCCGGCAGTGTTTTTCCAGGCGGCGCTGCAGTTCGCGCAGAGTGGCCTGATCCGTCACGTTGGCGCCGGGGTCGAGGGTGATGGTGACATTCGATTCCGAGGTCGAGACCTGGTCGACCGAAAGTCCCAAGGCCTTGAACTCGCCGAAAATGTCGGCGAGAAAGCCGACCTGCTGCCACATGTTGATGCCTTCCAGCGCAACCAGGGTGATGCCCTTGCGCTGCACGATGGCCTTGACCTGGGCGCCGTGATCGCGCGCCTCGGGCGTGATGCGCGTGCCGACGATGTCCGGTCGGTCGACCTGGCACAGCCACATCGGAATGCGATCGCGCGCCAGCGGCACCAGCGAGCGCGGGTGCAGGGCCTTGGCGCCCATGGCGGCCAGTTCCTGGGCCTCGCGGTAGCTGACCAGCTTGAGCAGCCGCGCGGCGGGCGTCCGGCGCGGGTCGGCGCTGAACAGGCCGGGGACATCCGAGTGGATTTCGACCCGTTCGGCTTCCAGCACCGCGGACGTGCAGGTCGCCGAGGTGTCGGAACCGCCGCGGCCGAGCAGCACGGTCTCGCCGTTGGCGCCGGCCGCCATGAATCCGGGCATGACGTGGCAGCGGCCGCGGTCGGACAGGCGTGCCTGCAGTGGCCGGTCGGGCAGGGCCGGACATTGCGCGGACAGGTACTGGCTGGCACGGCCCCGGTTAGGATCGGGAGTGCAGCGCAGCACCTCGCGGGCGTCCAGCCAGGCGCTGTCGATGCCGAAATGCTGGAGGATGCGCACGCTGAGCCGGCTGCTCAGGTGTTCCCCCTGGGCCATCAGTTCGGCCTGGGCGGCCGGATCGTGGCCCAGTCCGGGATGATTCAGGCAGGCTTCAAGGTGTTCGTATTCCTGGTCCAGCGGCGGCTCGCCGAGCTGCAGCTGGGCCGTCAGCGCGGCGTGGCGCTGGCGCACCTCGTCCAGCACCAGCTCGGTACTCTGTGCGCTTTCTGCCTGGGTCTGGGCTTCCAGCAGGTCGGTGATACCGCGCAGGGCGGAGACCACCACCACCACGTGCGCACCGTCGGCGAGCGCGGCCTGGATGCTGTCGACGATGTGCGGCCAGTGCGCGGCACTGGCGACGGACGAGCCGCCGAACTTGAGAACGCGCCAGCGAATCGGAAGGTTTTCGGAATTTTGCATGATAGATTAGGGTGGATACGGGCCGGGCCGGCAACGGTTTGCGTGCCGGGCACATCAATCACCAGGGATTTTAAGCGCAATCCATCCATGTCTCGCGATACCGGCCATATCCCGCGCTCCGCCGGACAGACGGAGGTCGGACTGGTGCGATCGAGCAACCAGGATGCCATCGTGGTGGATGAGCGCAACGGACTGTGGCTGGTGGCCGACGGCATGGGCGGTCATGCCGGGGGCGGCGAGGCCAGCCGACTGGCCAGCCAGACGATCCAGGCCGCGATTCGCGACGGCGCCCAGCTGCGCTCGTCCATCCTGGCCGCGCATCACGCCATCCGCGCCGGGCAGTCGCAGGCCGCCGAGCTGGCCGAGATGGGAACGACGGTCGTTGCCTTGCACGAGCGTGGCGCCTCCTTCGAGGTGGCCTGGGTCGGCGACAGCCGGGCCTACCGCTTCGAGCCCGAGTCGGGCCGGCTCACGCAGCTGACGCAGGATCACAACCTGGCCGGCCTGATGGTCGAGACCGGCGAGCTGAGCCGGGCGGAGGCAGCCAGGCATCCGCGCCGCCACATGCTGACCCACTGTCTCGGAGTGCACGGATCCCAGGAGCCCCGGGTCGATCGGGTCGAAGTCCCGTGGCATCACGATGATCTGGTCCTGCTGTGTTCCGACGGCCTGAGCGGTGAGCTGACGGACCGCCAGATCGCAGAGGTGCTGGCCGACGACGCCAATCTGGAGGTGAAGGTGGAGCGGCTGATTCAGCAGGTCAAGGCGGCCGGTGCGCGCGACAACGTCTCGGTGATCCTGATCCGCGCGCCGGGCAGCGTGCCGGTTCAGGCCGAGCCGCGCCAGGGATGGCGGCGCTGGCTGCCGGGTTCGAACTGACCCGAACGGAGGCTCAGCCGGGGGCGGAGCCCTTGTACTTGCCGAGCACCACCACCGTCTTGCCGGAAGCGCGCAGCATGCCGTCTTCTTCCAGGGTTTTCATCACCCGGCCGGCCATTTCGCGCGAGCAGCCGACGATGCGGCTCAGCTCCTGGCGGGTGACGCGGATCTGGGTGCCATCCGGGTGCGAGACCGCGTCCGGCTCGTTGCAAAGGTCGATGAGGGCCTTGGCGACGCGGCCCTGGGTGTCCAGGAACGCCAGGTGCAGAACCTTCCGGCGTGCCTGCAGCAGGCGCTGGGCCAGCTTCGAGCCGATCGCGGTCATGATCTCGACCGCATATTCCTTGAGTTCGTTGTCGAGCGCTTCGCGCAGGCGGGCATAGGGAATCTCGGCGAGTTCGCAGTTGGAGCGCGTTCGCACCAGCACCTCGCGCGCCCGGGCCTTCATGAACAGCCCCAGTTCGCCCAGGAAGTCGCCGGGATTGAGGTAGCTCAGGATCAACTCGCGGCCATCATCGCCCTCGGTCGAGACCGACAGGGAGCCGTCGATCACGTACAGCAGCGTCTGGTTTTCGTCGCCAGGCCGCATGACGATCTGGCGTGGTTCGTAGTAATGACGCTGGCACAGCGCCAGAAGCTGATCCATCGCCTGCCGATCGACCGGGTAGAACTGTGGTTCGTTCGATGTCATTCGTTAGTTTTCCGTTGGCGTGACCGGAATGCGCCAATCCGCCTTGCCGTGCTCGTTCTCCTCCATTGGTGCATTTTGCCTATGACTGGTGCGCGCGTCAATTTAGCGCTGTACAGGCCTCATTCCGCACTGGAGCTTGCGGCACGTAGCGCATCCTTGCTGGAATGAATTGAGGAGGTACACGATAATGATAGGTTGTTTTCGCGATTGATTCTGGAGCAGGTCCACCGATGTCCTCTCGCCGCATCAAGCTGCACGGCTTCAACAACCTGACCAAAGCCCTGTGCTTCAACATCTACGACCTGTGCTATGCGACCAATGCCGACCAGCGCGCGCAGTATATCGCCTACATCGACGAGGCATACAACGCCGAGCGCCTGACCCAGATCCTGAGCGACGTGTCGAACATCATCGGCGCCAATATTCTCAATATCGCCAGGCAGGACTATGACCCCCAGGGCGCGAGCGTGACCATGCTGATTGCCGAAGAGCCCGTGGTGGGCGACGAGGACCTGTCTTCGGCATCGCCGGGTCCCTTGCCGGAAACCGTGCTGGGCCATCTGGACAAGAGTCACATCACGGTGCATACCTACCCGGAGAGCCACCCCCACGACGGCATCTGCACCTTCCGCGCCGACATCGACGTGGCGACCTGCGGCGTCATTTCTCCCCTGAAGGCGCTCAACTACCTGATTCACAGCTTCGAGTCGGATATCGTGACCGTGGACTACCGCGTTCGCGGCTTCACCCGGGACGTGCGCGGCCGCAAGCATTACATCGACCACAAGATCAGCTCGATCCAGGATTTCTTCAGTCGCGACACCAAGCGTGCCTACGACATGATCGACGTCAACGTCTACCAGGAAAACCTTTTTCATACCAAGATGCGGCTGAAGGATTTCGACCTCGACAACTACCTGTTCGGCATTCGGGCCGACGAGATCGACAGGCGCGAGCGCAATCGCATCGAGCGTCGCCTGAAGCAGGAAATCCAGGAATTGTTCTACGGCCGCAATCTGTAGTCGCCGCCGCAGCCGGGTATCGCGGCTTTGGCGGCCGCGGAGGCCCTCAGATCTCGGCGGGCGCGGTCATCGGATCGATGATGGCCGCGTTCAGGGCGTCGATGAGGCGGCTGGCGTCGCTTGCTTCCAGGCCGGTTTCCAGGGCCAGTTCCGCCGCCGTGAGCGCCGGCCCGGAGCTCTCGTCCGGCCAGTAGCCTTCGTCCTTCAGCCATTCGCGCAGCTGCTCGGTGACATCCGAGCGGAAGCGTGGCACGGCGCCTGATCCCAGGCCGTCGATCAACTCCACCGGGTCCCCGCCGATATCGGCCGCCAGGTCGGCCACTTTCGGCAGGAAGCGGTCGCTGATCAGGCCGCAGGCTTGCAGCGCGGCTGCATCAACCGGGCGTCTGTGCCGCCGGCGCCAGTCCTTGAGCAACAGTCGGGCGGCCTGGACGCGCGGCTGCAGCCGCTTGACCAGGTCGAGGTCCAGGCTCCCGCTGTCGGTTCCGGTCTGCATCGCGCGTTCGATCAGGCGCTCCAGTTCACCCAGGCGTTCGATGCCCAGGCCCAGCAGGCGGTGGGCCAGCGCCAGGTCGTCGCCCAGCAGATGAACGACGTGGATGCGCCCGCTGTCCCGCCACGGGTCGATGGCGTCGACGTGGACGGCCCGAATCCAGTCCTCCGCGCCCATGGTTTCGGGACCCGGCAGCGCAGCCGGGCCCCGGGCGCTCTCGGGCATGCGGAATTCCAGCTGCTGGACCTGACCCTGCCGGACTTCGGTCATGTCGATGGCATGCGGAGCGAGCCCGTCGCCGAGCCACTCCCACCAGGCCTGGGCATCGTCGCTCTGGGCCGTGAGGTAGAACAACTGCCGCCCGTCGTCGATCAGCGCGCGAACCGCGCCGACCACGGCGCGATAGCGATCCGCATCGCTGGTGGTCAGCACTTCGTCCATGAACACCGGCAGCGGCTCGCTGTGGCGCTCCTGTTGCTCGATCCAGGCCAGGCGCACGGCGAGCATGAACTGGGCGCGGCCACCGGTCGAGAGCTCGCCGATGCCCTGGCGGCGCCCGCTGCGGGTGTCGACGGCGTGGAAGCTGCCGTCCTGGAACAGCAGGCGATACCGGTGGCGGGTAAAGCTGTCCAGCCAGCGATCGGCGGCGGCCAGCAGGGCCGGCTCGTGCTCCATGCGGTAGTCGCTGCGGATTTCGTCGATCAGGTGGTGTCCTGCGGCCGCGATCATCTGGGCGTCCAGCTCCGCGGCGAGGCGTTCGCGCAGCTGTTCCAGGTCCGTGACCAGCCGCTCCAGGTCGCGCCGCTTGAGCACCTCGGCATGACGGGTGTGGATTTCGGCGATATGCCGATTGAGTTCGTCGCGCTTGTCGGCCCGCTGTTCGTAGTCCCGGTGCAGGGCTTGCAGGGCCTGCCGCCGCTGGTGCCTGGCCTGTTCGACCAGTTCCGGATGATCCTCCAGACGCTTTTCCAGGCGGATGATTTCCTGGCTGAGTTCGCGCCGCCGTTGCTCTAGCTGCAGCCATGCCGGGTATTGCTCCACTTTCTGGCGCAGGGCGGCGACGTCGTCGGCGCGGATGCCTGTTCCCTCGAACAGCAGGCTGACCTGGTGCCTGACCTGGGCCACGTCGGCCTCCAGTTCCTGCAGGCGTCGCTGCCGCGCCTGGATGCTGCCGTGCAGCTCCGAATGGCGCCGAATCCGCGGCTGCAGCTGGTGCACCAGTGCCGCCAGCGCGCGCGAAGAGATTTCCTGCTGTTCGATGCCGTGCCGCTTGAGTAGCCGGGCAGCTTCTTCGAGCTGTTGTTGCAGCCGCTGCTCAAGGCTGTCGCGGCGCAGGATCTGCTCATTCAGGCGCTGGTGCTCCCGTTGCCAGTCCTGCAGGTGCCGGCACCAGAGCAGGAAGCCGGTTTCCAGTCTCGGGTCGGCCGAAATCCCCAGGCTTTCAGCCAGGGTCTTGAGCTTGTCCCTGGCTCGCTCCAGGCTGGTGCGCTGGGCATTGAGCTGTTCGCGCAATTCGGCCGCGCGGGCCTGGCTGACCTCGTGCTGCGTGGCCGCCTCGAGCTCGGTGTCCAGGCGCTCCAACCGGCTGCGCACCTCGCTTTCGCTCCACCCCAGCGGCGGCTCGATGGCGGTCTCCAGGTAGCGCTGGCGCGACTGGTCGCGGTCGCGCAAGCGCAGCAGGAACCGGCCCAGCATGGACAGCGGCAGGCCCACGGCGAGGATCACGAGCAGCAGCAGCTCCGGGTTCGACGATGGGCTTTGTGTGGTCAGCACGCGCAGGCTGCCGAGCAGTGCCGCGACTCCGAGGCTGCCCCAGAGCACGCCTTCCAGCGGATTGAGTCGGGCCAGCGTCAACCACTGCTGGAGTGCGGCGCGCGCCGCGCGCAGATCGTTCTGCGCACGGCCGCTGGGGTTGCGCGAGCCCTGCGCCAGGACCAGTTGACCGGTCAGTGCGCGGATCTTCTCGCGCTGGCCGAGTACTTTCTCGACCTGCCGCTCCAGCGCTTCCAGCGCGGGCTGGTCGAGTCGGTCGATCTGGTCCGGATGGGCGCCACCGAGCCGCTTTGCCGCCTGGGCCACGGCCTGCTCGGCCAGATCGATTTGCTCGCTGCTGCCGCCCAGTTGTTGTTCTGTCAGGGCCAGCGCGTCCCGCGCATCGGCCAGCTGGGCTTGCATGGCCTCGAGGTCGGCGGGGTCCTTCAAGCTGCTGCGCTCGAGTTCGGCGCGTTCCTGCTCCAGCGCGTCCTGCTCCAGCCGTATGGCCTGCTGTTTCTGCTCCAGTCGGGCGCGGGCCTCGTCCAGGCGCTCGATCTCGTCTCCGTGCAGGCGATCCATGCCGCCGGGAAACTCTTCGATCAGGGTGGTCTCAAGCGCCGAGCGCGAGGAATGCGCGTCGGCCAGCGCAATCGCGTCTTCGACCGCCCCGAGCAGCGCGGCAGACCGCGTGGCCTGCCTGAGTTCGGCCTCCAGGCGCCGCAGCTTCGCCATTTCTTCGTGCAGCGCGGCGTACTCGGATTCCTTGTCGGCGATCGCGCGCTGCAGGCCATCGACGTCGCGCGCCAGCTTCTGCGGACGCGGCCGGCTGTCGAACGGTGCGGCGGTGAGCACCGCATCGAGGTCATAGCCGCCGGCCAGCAGGGTCTGCAGTTCGCCGGCGATATGCGCATCGGTCTGGCCCGGCGCGCTCAAGTCCTCGGAGCTGATCAGGTAGGCGCCGATCGCTTCGGGGCCGGGCAGCCGCGGCGCCTGGACGGTCTGGTTCCGCCGCCGCCACTGCACCGCAGGCCCGCTGCGCTCGCAGCTCAGGTTGCCGTCGCCGTCCTGCCACAGCGCGCTGACCTCGATGTGCGGATCATCGCGGTGCGGGTGGATCAGGGCGCGCACGGCCCGGACCAGGCTGGACTTGCCGGAGCCGTTCGGTCCGGTGACCAGGTTGACCGTCTCGGGCGCGAAGTCGACCGCGAACGGCGCGTCGATGCCGGGCAAGTGGCGAATTTCCAGGCGCAGGAGTTTCATGCCGGGCCTCGGCGCTGGGCCAGCAGTTCGAGCAGCGCGCGCTGGCCGGCGCGCTGCAGCCAGTCGCGTACGGAGGCGTCGTCCAGCTCCGTGTCCAGCGCCTGGAATTCGCGCAGGCCCGCCACCCGCAGCAGCCGCGAGCGGCCCTGGTCCAGCATGCGTTGATGCTCGTCGTGCTCCGGGTTGGCGAGGATGAGCAGCCGGCGCGCGAGCAGGCCGCAGGGATCCGAACGCTGGGCGATGTCGGCCAGATCGAAATCCGCCTGCGTCCGGACCACGGCTTTCTGAATGAACAGCACCATGCCGCGCTCGCGCCAGGGCCGTGACTCCTCGACCAGCTGCGCGCTGGCGGTGGGCAGTTCGCGCTCGAAGCGGCAGCTCCCGACCCACTGGATGCGCAAGCCGACGACATCGGGCATGAACTCATGCTTGGAGAGTCTCGTAGCCAGGCCGCGCGCCGCCGCCAGGGTGGCCTCGGCCAGCATCTCGGGGCGTTCCAGCTGGCTGACGTCGACCTCCAGCGCCTCGTAACGCAGGGGCGCCAGCGGCAGCTGCTCGATCTCGACGCCCGACTCGCTCCAGTTGAGCAGCCAGGGGCCGCGGGCCCCGGTTTCCGAGGCCCTGAGCGCGCTCAGCGAGCCCAGGTAGCCGATCGGCCGGGGAGCGCTCAGGGGATCGGGCTGATGAATGTGTCCAAGCAGCCAGGCGGCGGTCGGCGCCGCCTCGAGCTCGGCGCTGGTGACCGGTGCATAGGGGCTGTCGGCCTGGTCGCGGTCACAGTGCAGCAGGCCGATCACCCGTTCCGGCTGACTGATATGCGGGAAGTCCTTCAGCGGGCTATGGCGGACCTGCGGCCGGGGAAAAGACCAGCCGATGACGTTCAGCTTGCCGACCGACTTTTCCTGCCAGCGGCCATCGGCGCCGAGCAGTTGCAGGGCGTTGATCTCGCGGGCCAGGCGCGGCAGCACCAGGGTGTCGTGATTGCCGGCCACCGCCAGTACCGGAATGCCCGCCGTGGCCAGCTTCTCGACGCCGTTTTTCAGATCGCCGTAGGCCACCAGCAGGTCGCGGCTGCGCTCGACCACGTCTCCGGCCAGGACAACGGCATCGACCTTACGGTTGATGGCCTCGGTGACAGCGCGCGACCAGGCGGCTTCCGGCCCGAGTTGGGCAGCCTGCGGCGCCAGGTCGGGGTGCAGGGCGGCCGGGATCCGGCCCAGATGAATGTCGCCGATGGCCAGGAGCGTGGTCATGTTGCGGGCAGACGGCGGCAGTGGGTGGGGGCGCGGCGCACGAATCGCTCAGGTCTCGAAGCAGCCGAGACCATAGCGGATTGCCGGGTCCGGAACAAGCGCCTGGCCAGGCCCATCAGCTGCGCGACCCGGATGCCTGCGCGGCCTGCAGCGCCTCGAGTTCGGCCTCGGTGCTGAGCCAGTCGGCCTCGAGCGCGGATTGCTCCTTGCTCAGGCGCTGCTGCTGCTCGAGCAGGCGCTCGAGTTCGTCCTGGCTGTCGGCGGCGTACAGGGCCGGGTCGGCCAGGCGCCGCTCCACTTCGGCCAGGGCCGAAGTCCCGGCATCGATGGCCCGGACCAGGCGCTCGATGCGGTTGCGCAGCGGCTTGCTGCGGGTGCGCCATTCGGCCGCGCTCAGGACTGGCTGCGCGCTGTTGGCCGTGGGGCGCTCGGGAGTTGGCGCCGGCGCCGCGCCGTCGCTGCGGCTGCGCAGCCAGCGGCGGTAGTCGTCCAGATTGCCGTCGAATCGCCTGACCCTGCCGGCGTCGACCAGCCAGTAGGTGTCCACCGTGCTGGCCAGCAGATGACGATCATGCGATACGGTCACCACGGCGCCCTCGAAGCCCTGCAAGGCCACGGTCAGGGCATGGCGCATCTCGAGGTCCAGGTGGTTGCTGGGTTCGTCGAGCAGCAACAGGTTCGGCGCCTGCCAGACCAGCATGGCCAGCACCAGGCGGGCTTTTTCGCCGCCCGAGAAACGCTGGACTGCCGCCGTCGCCATGTCGCCGCGAAAGTCGAAACCGCCGAGAAAATCGCGCAGGCCCTGTTCCGGCCTGTCCGGCGCCAGCCGGGCCAGATGGGTCAGCGGGCTGGCCTCGGCGTCCAGCTGTTCGAGCTGGTGCTGGGCAAAGTAGCCGACCTGCAGCCTGGCGCTGGCGGTCAGGGTCCCGGTCAGGGGCGCCAGTTCTCCGGCCAGGGCCCGCACCAGCGTCGACTTGCCGGCGCCGTTCAGGCCCAGCAGGCCGATGCGGTCACCCGGGGCGAGACTGAGCGATACCCCGTCGAGCACCCGGTGGTCGCCATACCCCAGTGCGACCTGGGCCAGGTGCAGCAGGGGGTTGCTCGCCCGCGGCGGCTCCGGGAAGGCGAAGTCGAACGGCGAGTCGGCGTGGGCCGGCGCCAGTTGCTCCATGCGCTCCAGCGTCTTCAGGCGGCTCTGCGCCGCGCGCGCCTTGCTGGCCTTGGCGCGAAAACGGTCGACGAAGCGCTGGATGTGCGCGATCTCGCGCTGCTGCTTTTCCCACGCCGCCTGCTGCCCGGCCAGGCGCTCGGCGCGCTGCCGCTCGAAGTTGCTGTAGCCGCCGCTGTAGGCCCTGAGCTGGCGCTGCTCGATGTGCAGCACCGAGTCGACCACCTGGTCGAGGAAGTCGCGATCATGCGAGATCAGCAGCAGCGTGCCGGGATAACGCTTGAGCCAGTCTTCCAGCCACACCACGGTTTCCATGTCCAGGTGGTTGGTCGGCTCGTCGAGCAACAGCAGATCGGACGGCGCCATCAGGGCCCGGGCCAGGCTCAGGCGGATGCGCCAGCCGCCGGAAAAGGAAGCCACCGGGCGCTGGTGCGCATCGGCGGCAAAGCCCAGGCCGTTGAGCAAGGCGCCGGCGCGCGCACGGGCGTCGTAGCCGCCGGCATCGGCCAGGCGCGTATGCGCTTCGGCGATGGCGTGGCCGTCGGCGGCCGCCTCGGCCTGGCCCACCGCGCGTTCGGCCTGGCGCAGGGCCTGGTCGCCGTCGATGACGAAGTCGATGGCGGGGCGCTCCAGGTCATCGATTTCCTGCGCCATGTGGGCCAGTCGCCAGTCCGCCGGCAGGTTCAGGTTCCCGGCGTCCAGGCTCATTTCGCCCAGCAGCAGGCGGAACAGGCTGGTCTTGCCGCTGCCGTTGGCGCCGATCAGGCCGACCTTGTGGCCTGGGAAGACGGTGGCCGAGGCCTGCTCAAGCAGGGCTTCTGGCCCGTGACGCAGGGTGATTTCCGAAAGCTGGATCATCGCGGCCGGGCGGCGAGGCGGGCAAGGTGGGCGGCGTTCGACAAGGCATAATGGTAGCCCAATACCGGCCTTTTCCGACTCGATCCACGCATGTCCGCTTTCGCATGAGCCAGCCCTACACCGTGCGCGTCCATCCGCGTGCACGTCACGTGCGACTGCGCCTGGATCCCCGCGCGGGCCTGGTCGTCACCGTGCCGCCGCGATTCGACCAGCGCCGCATCCCCGGGCTACTGGCCGAGCGGCGCGACTGGATCGAGAAGGTCAGCCGGCGTCACGCCGCCTTGCGCGCCGACTGCGTCCCGGCCCTGCTCGGTGCGCGTCCGCAGCGGGTCGACCTGGCCGCGATGGCGCAAAGCTGGACGCTTGACTACCGGGTTGCCGACGACGCCCGGCCCCGCCTGCGCGAAACCGGCCAGCGCCTGCACCTGACCGTGCCGGACACTGCCGACGACGACCTGGTGGCCCGGCTGTTGCGGCGCTGGTTGAGCGCGAAGGCGCGGGTTTTTCTGGGCCAGCAGCTCGACGAGCTGGCGCGGCGCCATGGCTTCCACTACAGCGCGCTCGGCATCCGTCACCAGCGCTCGCGCTGGGGCAGTTGCTCGGCCGCCGGACGCATCTCGCTGAATGCGAAGCTGATGTTCTGTCCGATCGAATTGGTGCGTTACGTGCTCATTCACGAACTCGTGCACACCGAGCACCTCGATCACTCCGCCGCGTTCTGGGCCCGCGTGGCCGAGCTCGACCCGGATTATGATGCTGCCCGGCATAGACTGAACAGAATCTGGCAGCAGCTGCCGGACTGGGCTTAGGCGGGGAGAGTTTTTAACCGCAGATGAACGCGGATGAACGCAGATTGGGTCTGTGCACGCCGCCGGTTTTGTGCAAAAGACGGTCTTTGTAATTCACACGACCATGACCGCGAAGCGGAGTGCTTTGCGGACATGCGCCGCAAAGCGCGAGCATCGAATACCGTAGGTATTTCGATGCCATGTTAATGATCCGCGTTCATCTGCGGTTAAAAACTCTCCCCGCCTAAGCCCAGTCCGGCAGCTGCTGCCAGATTCTGTTCAGTCTATGCCGGGCAGC
>SL_3KL_010_SEDDRAFT_10001541_pt1 | contig 21008 bp, 21 predicted proteins | sample SodLakKL_010_SED_2_FD_10381 | JGI IMG/M metagenome (IMG submission 10381) | reverse complement strand
ATTACCTTTTACGGCCATGACAGCAAGGGGAGTGCCATATTGTCCGAAATGGCAATGGATTTGAAACTATCCAAAAAAAACCGGTTGCTTCTGGAACAGCTCATCTCCGAACATATCCATGTGGTGGCGCTTTCCGGACCAGAGGTCAAAAAAAGTACCATTATTCGTTTTTTTAGAAATCTGGGTGATGATGCTATTTTATCCATTGTTCTGAGTATGGCCGATGTTCTGAGTAAAAAGGGACCACTGACCACGGAATCGAGAAAAAAATCATACCTTGAGTGGTGCAGAAAAACCGTTTCTGAATATTTTGGTTCCCTAAAAAATTATTTGAGCCGTGAAGATTTGATCGGCGGAAAAGACTTGATTGCCATGGGCATTCCACCGGGACCGGAGATGGGAGAAATCCTGAAAAAAGTAAGGGAGGCCCGGGATTCAGGGTATCTGCAAAATAAAGCCGATGCTGTGGCCCTTGTCTGGTCGATGGTTCAGCGTGGAAAGGTTTAGTATTAATTGCCGGTATCTTTAAGTTTTGCCTCGGTTATAATTTCCGAATGAAGTGTTCGGTGGACCGGACATTTTTCGGCAATTTCCAGCATTCTTTTTCGCTGTTCATCATCGATATCCCCCTTGATTTGAATTTCAAGATCTATCTTATCCAGCCGTCCGGCCTTGGTCTCACAGGTTTCGCATTCATTTGCATGAATTTTCCGGTGTTTCAATTCTACCGATATGGATTCAACAGGCCATTTTTTCCGGTCTGCATACATGCGCAGGGTCATACAGGTACAGGCCCCAAGACCCGATACCAGAAGGTCATAGGGGGAAGGCCCCAGGTTTGCTCCGCCAACCGATTTGGGTTCATCCGCAATGATATGGTGACCGTTGGCTATGATGTCCGTCCGATAAAGGGTTTCACCGGTTCGGGCCATAATTCGGTTGTCTCCGGGATCTTCCACCCAATTTCTCTTTTCAGGAATATCGACATATTTTTTTGCCCATGCAGCGATCATGGAACCGACATAATTGGCATCGGTTTCTTTTGAAAGCAGGTGATCGGCTTTATCCAAAGAGATAAAGCTTTTGGGATGAAAAGCAGCTTTAAAAATGATCGCCGCATTTTCAGCATCAACGATATTGTCGGTGGGAGAATGAAAAATCAGAAGGGGTTTTCTTAAATTCCGAATGGCTTTTTTCATTTGGACCTGTTCCAAATCTTCTAAAAACTGTTTTTTAACGGTAAATGGCCTTCCACCAATTGAAATTTCCGCCTGGCCCTGTTTTTCTATTTTTTCCCATGAGTCTGTGATTCGGTTTTTGATATTAGCAGGGTCAGCCGGAGCAGCAATGGTGACCACTGCGCGCGTGGAATCGATTTTGGAGCCTGCATGCAAAACAGCGGCTCCGCCCAGAGAATGACCAATCAGAATGGCGGGCGATTCAAAGTTTTCCCCCATAAAATTGGCGGCATCCACAAGATCTTGAATGTTTGAAGATAAATTGGTTTCGGAAAAGTCACCTTCGCTGCTTCCCAGCCCTGTGAAATCAAAACGCAACACCGCTATCCCCTCATTGGTGAGTGCCCGGCAAATATGGGTGATGGCCCTCAGGTTTTTGGTGCAGGTAAAGCAATGGGCAAAGAGTGCATAGGCCAGAGGCTGCCGGTCAGCAGGAAGGTCAATTCGCCCTGATATGGTAACACCTGAGCTGTTCTTAAAGGTGGTTTTTGTAAATTCCATTTGAAATTACTCCTCACGGTTATTATTTTTACGAGGTACAATAGAAAACATAGCATAAAAACGATATTCATCATATGGTTTTTATCTAGAAAAATCCCAACCAAAAAGATCTCGGTGATAAAATGGAGATAGTGTGACTTCGGGGTAAGTCGGGTTCAATGTTCAATGTTTTAATGTCGGAGAAATGTGAGAATATTGCCATGTTGCTGACTTTTGATCAGATTGTGGTTTTTGTAATCCTGATAGTTACCCTTATCTTGTTTGTGTGGGGGCGATGGCGCTATGACATTGTGGCCCTGGGAGCTTTGTTGCTGGTTTTTGTGGCAGGGCTCGTACCGGCTGGGCAGGTATTTGAAGGTTTTGCCCACCCGGCGGTGATTACTGTGGCTGCAGTTTTGGTGCTCAGCCGGGGATTGCTCAATGCCGGTGTTGTGGATGTGATGTCGCGATATCTTGCAAAAGTAGGAGACCGTCTGACAATTCAGATGGCAACCCTCACCGGTATTGTGGTGCTGTGTTCCGGATTTATGAATAATGTTGGCGCTTTGGCCCTGCTTATGCCGGTGGCTATATGGATGTCACGGCAAAGCGGCCGATCACCCTCTTTGCTGCTTATGCCTCTGGCTTTCGGATCCCTGATAGGCGGACTGATCACCCTGATCGGAACGCCCCCAAACATCATTATTGCCACTTACCGTGCTGAAACAGGCGTTCCGCCTTTCGGTATGTTTGATTTTGCTCCGGTGGGAGCCGGCGTTGCCATGGTAGGCTTGATCTTTATTTCGCTGGTTGGTTGGAGGCTTACTCCCATGAGAGAAGGGCGGAGCGCACCTGAAGAGTTGTTTCAGATCGAAGACTATATCAGTGAAGTACGGGTTCCCGAAGACTCCAAAATCGTGGGTAAAACCCTTTATCATCTTGGCCTGGAACTGGAAAAAGATACCGAGGCCACGGTCGTCGGACTTGTCCGGGGCGATCAGCACATACCGGCACCTTCCGGGTATCAAATCATCATGGCCGGCGACATTCTAATTGTGGAGGCTACCCCGGAAGATTTAAAATCTCTGATCGATGTTGTGGGATTGGAGCTGGCTGAATGTAAGGGAGATTGCAAGGCTTTATTGGGATCAGATGATATCCGGATTGTTGAAGCCATCATTACTCCTGATTCGCCCATGACCGGTAAGACGGCAATCAGCATGTATCTTCGAAGTTATTACGGTGTAAATCTGCTTGCCATCGCGCGCCAGGGACGCAGATTAAAAACGCGCCTGGGAAATACCCGTTTTGTTATAGGCGATATACTTCTGTTACAGGGAAGTCATGAGTCCATTCAGGAGGCTCTCAAGTCCTTAAGATGTTTACCGCTTGCTGAGCGTGGGCTTCGCCTGGACCAGCCCCGAAAAGTTTTCACGGCCATCGCCATTTTTGCTTCGGCAATGGCTGTAGCAGCATTTAACATATTACCCGTGCAGATTGCATTTATGGCCGCCGCCCTTATCATGATTTTTGTGAAGGTAATCTCGGTAGATGAATTATATGAAAGTATCGATTGGTCCATTATCGTTCTGCTGGGAGCCATGTTTCCCCTTGGTCAGGCACTGGAAACCACCGGTGGTGCGCAACTCATTGCCGGAAAACTGCTCATTTTGTCGGATCACTTTGCTCCCTCATTCATTGTTGCCGTTTTGATGGTCGGAACCATGCTGCTTTCCAATGTGGTCAACAATGCCGCGGCCGCAGTGCTGATGGCACCCATCGCCATCAGCCTGGCTCATGGCATGGGAGGTTCGGCAGACCCCCTTTTAATGGCTGTCGCCATAGGCGCTTCATGTGCGTTTTTAACCCCTGTCGGCCACCAGTCCAATGCTCTGGTGATGGCCCCAGGCGGCTATCGTTTCGGAGATTATTGGCACCTGGGCCTTCCCCTGTCCGTTCTGGTTGTTTTAACAGCCGTTCCCCTGATCATGTATTTCTGGCCCTTTTAAAGGATGACCCAGAACTTGTTGAAGGAGTGCAAAAGCTGAGCTTTTGCATTTTTTCTCATTGCCATGCTTTGCGTGGAAACTATGGTATAAAAATTATATTGACAAAATTCTTATCAACATATAAAAGAATGTTTATGTGTTGATATGGCATTTTCAATTTTAAAAAGACCACAAGAATATAGAACAATCCGAAAATTCAGGAATATGAAAACAAAATGTTGCGCAAAAATGGGTATTCATTGAAATGAGCGCCATAATCCATAAGCAGCAACCGCTATCCCATGAGGAAAGTTTGAAGGGTGCTGCTTTTCTTGCCAAAAGTTTGTCTGATGGAAACCGGGTAAGAATTCTTTTGTTGATAAGTGGCGGAAGAAAATCGGTTTCTGCGATTGTGGAGGAACTGGCGTTATCTCAACCCCTTGTATCACACCATTTGAAAGAGCTGAAGCGGTCTTTGATGGTTAAAGTGGAGCGGGAGGGACCTTTTGTTTACTATGAACTGGCTGACAGCAGAATTCTTGATGTTATCCGAAGCCTGAGTGAGATTGCCACAGATTTTCTGAATTCGAGAAAGACCTTTTGATTATAGCGGGAGGGATGTTTTTACCCATGGATGAACTGCTCAAAATTGTTACCCGTATGGACCCCGAAGATGCATTGGCGGAAATCACAAAAATACTCGAAATGTTGTTGGCGGGTTTGGATGCAGATGCACGCGAGCGTTTTCTAATGAACCTGATAGGGCGATCTGAAGGGGACAAGATATCCAGTCTGGTTCATTTGTGACTGGCCGAATGTATGGGCGAAGGTGTCGACCCGACGCAGATGTGTCAGAGTTTAGTGGATAAGGTTGCTCAATCCCGGCAGCTTGCTGCGATCACGGATCCTGAATTGCTGGTGTTGTTTGAGGAATGGTTTGAAGAGCTTGAGACGGAGGTTATTGCTTTATATGGATCCCAGGGGTTTTTAAATGAGGCCGAGCTTGCAAAAAATCTCGGACTGTCCCTGAGAGGAGCGACGCTTCTGCTTTCAAAACTGAGGCGGGAAAAAAAGCTGTGATCTGAATGATGAATAAATATCAAAAAATAACCGAAGCCAGAGTGCTTTGTAAAAACAGCCGTTCATATGCCTTCCGGGGGATTAATAGCACAGCATATAGAGCGCTTGTTGCCTTCCTCGTTTTTTACCGGTGCTTTTATTCTTGTTAAAGCCGATGTGTGAAACCCGCTAATATAGTTTTCCAGAAATAAGCCCGGTGTTTTAAATTTTTACGACATTGGGGTAAATTGAAGCAATTATGAAAAAAACAACATCACTATTAGCGGGCTTGATGGCTATGCTCATAACCGTAGCCGCTGTATGGTATTTACATCGCCCGTATATTCCCGAAGGTGCCACCTGGGAGGATGTCGTTGAAGAAGCAACAACTGGAGGGTATCAGCTTATAACCACCCAGGAGCTTTATGAACGCTACAAAGAAGAATCATCCGATATTTTGGTGGTTGATACACGCCAGCAATGGGAATACCGTTCTGCACATATCAAAGGTGCCGAAAATTTTCCCATGGAACCCAGCTGGTGGGCGCGATGGCGAAAAGCCGGAAAATTGGAGGATTTTTTAGGTCCGGACAAGCAAAGGGATATTGTGTTTTACTGAGATGGGCTGGCATGAGTCCGAAGTGACTCGGCGGCCCGTGTGGCCGTAAAGCTTGGTTATCAGAATGTATATCGTGATCCGTACGGCCTGCCTGACTGGCAGGAGATGGGCTTTCCTGTCCAAAGCGCTCCGGCAGGTTTGAGTCTTGATCACGAAACATCAGCCGGATACCTTACGGTGGAATCATTTCAAGGATGGGCTATTTTTTGGACACTCCTGGCTGTTTTTTTGGGAGGCCTGGCCCTGAATCTGACCCCATGTGTTTATCCCATGATTCCAATTACGGTCTCTTTTTTTGGAGGAAAATCGGCTGGGGGTAAACCAAGCCAGTTGCAACTGATTACCCATGGGTTATTGTATTTGATGGGACTTTCTTTTACCAATTCAATTCTGGGAGTACTGGCAGCGCTCACTGGAGGGCTCATGGGAGCCTTGCTGCAAAATCCCGTGGTTTTGCTTTTTATTGCAGGTATTCTGGTATTTTTTGCCACCAGCCTCTTTGGGTTTTGGGAATTGCATTTACCGGGGTTTCTGACCCAGATGGCGGGCAAATCCTATACCGGATATTTTGGAAGCCTTTTTATGGGGCTCACACTGGGTGTCGTGGCTGCTCCCTGTATCGGTCCATTTGTCCTGGGACTGCTGACATGGGTTGCGGGCCTGGGTAATCCCTGGATCGGCTTTATTGTCTTTTTTACTCTGAGCATTGGCCTGGGTTTGCCTCTTTTTGTTCTTTCCCAGTTTTCCGGCCAATTGCAAAGGCTTCCCAGAGCAGGGGGGTGGATGATATGGATACGAAAACTCATGGGATGGATCCTGGTGGGTATGGCGGTTTATTTTCTGCGACCCGTTTTGCCTGAATCCGTGAAAGTGTTGCTTCCTGCTGTTGTTGCCTTCATGGCCGGTTTGCATCTTGGGTGGATCGACAAAAACCGGGAAGGCTTCCGGCTTTTTCCATATATCAGGGCAGGGGTTGGTATAACCTGTCTGGTTTTGGCCACATTCTGGATAAGCACCTGGGCTTTCAAAGGGCCGGGAATCAACTGGCAAATATATTCGGAAAATCTTTTACAGCAGGCTATAGAAGAAAAAAAACCGGTAATTATCGATTTTTATGCCGACTGGTGCGCCCCATGCCGGGAACTCGAAAATGTGACATTTCATCACACGCATGTGGTGCAGCAGGCTGAAGAATATTTTGTAATGATTAAAATAGATGTAACCAGAGGCAACCCTGAAAAAGAGCGCTTGCTTCAAAAATATGATGTAAGGGGTGTACCCACCATCGTGTTTATTGATGCAGAGGGAAATGAGCGAGTCGACCTTCGGCTCGTGGATTTTCTTCCGCCGGATCAATTTTTAACACGCATGATTGACCTCAGAACTTCATAATAATAACAAGGAGATGATGATGTTGAAAATACGATTTTTTCTTAATGAACCCAACGGCAAGCCTTGAAAAAATTTTAAAAAAATGATGCCCAGGTTGGGCGAAAAATATCCTGTTGATATTGAAGTTATTTCAAAACCTAAAGCCGAATACCAAACCGATGACTATTTTGAACTGGATCTGCCTGTGGCACCGGCGGTTATGGTGGGAGAGGAAATTGTGGTGGAAGGGGAAAATGTTTCCGAGCATGAAGTGGAGGCCACTATTTGCCGTCATCTCGGCCTTCCTGAGCCTGAGCCGGAGAAAAAAGGAATCCTGAAACGATTTTTGGGTAAATCATGATGGAAAAAGACAATGTTGAACAAGTCAGAGATTCGAATAAAAACAATGCATTGATAAAAATGGCTTTTTTTGTTCTGTTTATCGTTTTGGCCATCGTTTTGGTGAGTTTTTCACCGGCCAAACAGTATTTCACGGCAGAATATTTGGAAAGTTTTCTGGAATCGGCAGGTTTTTGGGCGCCCTTATCATTTGTAATTATTTATGTTGCCGGTGTATGTCTTTTTGTTCCGGGAACACTTCTGACTGCTATCGGGGCTGCTGTTTTTGGTCCGTATCAGGGGTTTTTGTACGTTTGGATCGGGGCAATGGCCGGTTCAAGTCTGGCTTTTTTTATCGGCCGTTATCTTGGAAGGGATTTTGCTGCATCACTCATTGGTGAAAGGTTGAAAAAATATGATGAGGCTATTGAACGAAACGGTTTTGCAACGGTTCTTTATCTTCGTCTGGTTTATTTTCCTTTCACCCCCATGAACTTTGGAATGGGACTGACAAAAGTTCACTTTTGGGATTATTTTTTTGGCACCGCATTGGGCATTATTGTGGGTACATTTATTTTTACCTTTTTCATAGGAACCTTAAAGGATGTGTGGCTAAGCGGTCAGTGGGGGGATCTTTTCGGTTGGAAAGTTATCTTTTCAATTGCCTTGTTTATTTTTTCCCTGTTTATTCCGAAAATAGTAAAAAGTTACAGAAAACAGCTGATCACCTGAACGATTTGAAAGAGGGATGATTCTTCGAACTTCATCAATAACGTGTTGGGTCAATGAGAGGATTTTCTTAAGCGGCTCATGTCTTGGCCTTTCCTGCAATGTCATGGACAAAGACAAATGGATGACGCACAGGGAGCTTCCGATACTGTCGTGCAGTTCCCGGGAAATTTTCTGATTATAACGGATTTGGGTGTGATGTGTTTATAGAATATCAACAGTGGAAACCTGTAGGGGCGGGTTCCAAACCCGCCCTCGTTCCAAATTACCCGAGGGTTGCATTGTGCCATATATATTAAGCCTCCTCTAACATCATACAATTCGTGTAACCAGAGAATTATTTTTATACCTTAGTTCCCACGCAACGCATGGCATCGAGAAAAAAATGCAAAAGCACAACTTTTGCACTCCTTCAACGAGTCACCCCCAAATCCGTTATAACCAGGAAATTTTATTGCGCTCTTATTCCTGAGCAGCCATAAGCCTTTCAGGGATATTGCATCCAGGAACTAAAAAAGAGAGAAAAATATTGAAAGGATAGAAAACCTGCGCTTTTATTTCTTCTTTCAATTTCCGCTTGACTTTATTTGTTCATTTTAGTAATTTTAAATCAAATTTAAAAAATAGGGGATGGAGTCCCCCCAATAACCGCCCGGGCCGGGCTGATGACTCCTGCGGTTAGCATTGTACGCAGGGGTTTGTATCACATAGCGTGCCTGCTGGCGGTTTTTTTTTTAACTACACCAACAAACCATATTACCAAATTACCAATTTTTTCGATACCTCGAAAATAATAACTACTAAGGAATCCAATGAGCAGGGAGATATAGATGACCCAATCAACACCAATATCAAATAGAAATCGTTTGCATCTTTCAAGTTTGCTTGAACAAACCGCGGCTACGGTTGGTAAGCTTGGCACTGAATTTGATCACTATCGCTTTAAGCTGACTGAGTTGAACAGCCGGTATTCCGAAGGCAGGTTTCATTTAGCTGTTTTAGGTCAGTTTAAACGTGGCAAAAGTACCCTTCTTAATGCTTTGATAGGTGAACCTATTCTTCCAATGGGAGTCGTTCCCGTGACTGCTGCGCCCACCTTCATCCAATATGCCGAGTTGCCCAAAATCACGGTGCAGTATCAGGGTGGACAAGTAGCTGACGAATTCTCCGGAGTTTCCACCGAAGAAAGAAGCGCTTATTTGAATAAATTTGTTACCGAAGAAGGAAATCCCCAAAACAGATTGGATGTCGCTGAAGTGCAAATAGATCTGCCGGCTCCAATCCTGAAAAACGGGGTTGTCCTGATCGATACACCTCGTATTGGGTCCACTTATCGGCACAACACACTGGCCACTCTTAATTTTTTGGAGCAATGCGACTCAGCAATGTTTTTGATCTCAGCCGATCCACCTATCACCGAGGTGGAATTGGAATTTTTAAGGCAAGTCCGGGAAAAAATACCGCGACTTTTTTTCGTTATGAACAAAATTGATTACCTGGATGAAAGTGAACTTGAACAGGCACTTTCCTTTTACAAGCGCGTTTTATCCGAACAGATCGAGTGGGATGGTGAAATCCCCGTTTTTTGTGTTTCAGCCCGCAAAGGTTTGGATGCCAGGACGGACAAAGATCTTCAAAACTGGACTTCCAGCGGTTTGGAACAACTTGAATCATTTCTCGTGGAGTTTCTGGCCGGAGAAAAATTCAATGCTTTGATGGATGCCGTCTTACGCCGATCGATCGATTTCATTGATGCTATCCTGATGGAGGCAGGCATTGCCTTGCAGGCCTTGCAACTTCCTAGCAATTGCTTGAAGAAAAAATAACCCTTTTTGAGGAAACGCTTAAGCAGGCAGCAAGTGAAAGAAGGATGATTCAGGATGTCTTAGAGGGGGATAAAAAGCGTATAACGACTTTTATCGAGGAAGAATCAGCTGATGCGCGCAAGGAGGCAGAAAAGTTTTTGAAAGAAATCATGAATGGCAGTGCTGGTGTGCGAAAATATGGTAAATCAAGTAAGGCTATCATTCAGGAAGCCTGGGCTGAAGCTATTCCCGAGTTTTTTGAACGAGAGCAGGCAGAATTAAACGAGCGTGTCAAAATTCGTCTTCTGGAGTGCCTGACACCTCATGAAGACCGGCTGGACCAGCTTGTTGAAACTCTCCGGCGAACCGCTGCCGACCTTTTTCAGGTACCTTACCGTCCACTTCGGCAGAATGAGTCGCTGGAAATTAAAAGAAAGCCTTACTGGGTTTTGAATTCATGGAATACTGATGCACTGCCTATGCTCAAATCCAGTGAACAGCGCCTTGAAGAGCTTGCTCGTCGCAATGTAGAAAATATAAGGTGGTCCATGCTCCAAAACCTCAATATCTCTTTTGCGCGATTTGCATCCCGGATCAAGGAGCGCCTTACAGAAACCGTGGCAGCTACCAAAGGAGCCATGGAAGCAGCCAGGGTGAGACGCAGCGGCACCGGAGGAAGCGTAGAAGCCGAGGTCGCCTCTAAAGGCAAACTTGTTGGATCGTTGGAAGAATTAAAATCGGATCTTATCGCATTGCAGTCCGACTTGCCTTAAGAAACGAAGTTTTCGAAATCACGGAACGACGCATGAAAAAAGGTCAGCAACTAATTTTCCCGAATACCAGGTTCACACGTATTGGTGCAGCATTGATCAGTTATATGCCCCCGATTCAGGTTCATGATTGTCTCCAAAAATTTCGAGCACGTTGAGCAGTTACTTCGGGTTCCGAAAACGTAGCCATATCGCCCAGCATCACCTCAAAGCCGGTAAAATCGCTACGCACCCAGGGAGCATAGTTACTGCGAACTGTTAGAACAACCCGGAGATCCAAATCCTCCGAGCCGTTTTCTATAAAAAGCAACCCAAATTTGTAGCCGTTACGGCCAAGACTGCGGTAGAATTTTTGGGTGTTCAAAACGCCTTCTGCCAGGTAGTGCCAATGTTGGTCGGTCATTTGTTGCAATGAACATATTCCCGGAAGAATGCCCCAGATTTCAAAAAAACCTTCGGGTGCAAACGCAGCCATCCACTGCCAAGGGCCGGAAGTACCAATGAAGCGTTCACCGGTCTTTTGTTCATATTCAAGGTAATCGGAGAGCAAGCGAGCATTATATTTTTGGCGATACTCGGCTGAACGTCGCTGAAGAAAACGTTGAAAGTTAGAAGGCATTCGGTCGGATTGAATTTGCAAGTGGGGGTGAAGCAGTGATCCGCCTGCAGAGGGAAGGTGATTTTGTGTGATTGCCATGAAAATGGCCGCAGGATCATGGAACAAAATTAACAACAAATAATCCCGGCAATTTAGAAAACTGTCAACATAAGATTGAAGGGATGCAGAGCCAATCTCCACAAAATGTTCATCGTCGAAAAGGCTCACTGCTGAATATCGGCCGTAGGGAAACAGGTTTGGGAAAAGTGTTGATGACCCACGGATCATCCTCCCTTCCCGATACAGGTTGGTCGGAAACCGAGGAGTTTGATTGGCCACCCTATCGCGACAGAACGGGCAGTTATCGAGCTCAGCAGCAAAAGGTGGCGGTTCGGGTAGGGCCTCTCCATATCTATGTTTTCACTCCCATATCGCGGCCAAAGACCGCAAACCCAGCGGTGCCGATAACCCCAAAAACAAAAGCGGTAACAAGGTTTGTTTCCGGGCTGATGTGCCATAAGAACGCACCGCCAAGGGCTGCGATCGAAACAATCACATCCCGAATCAGATAATACAAACCGAACATGCCCGCCTTGCAGGAATCGGGTGATAAATCCATGATCAAGGCTTTGCGGGTAGGCTCCCCGAACTCTTTCAGGCCTCTTAGAATAAACGCCACAATCAGCCATTGGAAAGAATGGCTGTAAAGAAGTACCAGGGGAAACAGCGTGAAAAAAACGAACGTCATGAACACAAAAGGTTTTTTTGAACTGCGGTCGGCCAGATAGGCCACCGGAATATAGACCAGAACGGCCGTGGCCATCTCGATGGTGGTGAGCATACCGAACTGGATTGCCGAGACAGGTTCGGCGATGGTTTTCATGCACCAGACAACCACAAAAGCATAAGGAATCTGCTCACAGAAACGGATCAGAATATCGGTCACCAGCAGTCCTTTCATGGATGGATTCATCAATGCGAATAATTTCAGCGGATTTTTTTCCGGTGTGAGATGACAGGTATCGGATACGGCATTGTTGGTCCGTCCGTCGTCTTCAATCATCAGTTGCTGAAAAATCAGTGCCACTGCGGCCATGATCAGGGCTGCACAAAATGCCAGGCGGACCCCGTCGCGCTCACCCCACAGGCTTATAAACAGACCGCCGAGCAAAGGACCCAGGGCCATGGGGATACGCCTGACCAGTGAGTGCATGCTTACCCCCATGGTTCGCTTGTTATAAGGAAGCACCTTGTATATCAGGCTCATGGTGGCAGGAAGAGAGATGGCTGACCAGGAAATGAATAGGACTGCGCCGGCCAGCACTGCCTGCCATGCGGGGATAAGGATCACCAGTGCAAAACCGGCCATGGCCACCAGATTGAAAATCAACAGGGATTTTTTGGTCCCGATCCTGTCAGAGAGATATCCCCCGGGAAATGAATAGAGGGCCGAGAGAAAGTTATCCATGGCCTGTAAAAGGCCTATGGCCAGCACACCTCCGCCCAGGGCCAGAATGTATATGGGCAGAAAACGCTCGGCCATACGTTCGCCCATACCTAACAAGACCGCCATGGCCAGCAATCCGACCGTGCTTCGCTGAAGTCCGAGGAAGCTTGTAAGTCTTAAGTGCAGATTTTTTATGTCTTTAAAAGTCTCCATGGTTAAGGGACGTGGCGTTCATCCTTGTTCTGTGAATCATCAATCCATTGATAAACATTACGATAAAATTTGCCGGTCTGCTTCATGCTTATTTCCGCATGTTTTTCAATAGTTGGCATAATGTCTGTCCTCTTCTTGATTTTCAAGTGCAAGTTTAAGGATCTTAAAAAATAAAACGGGAGTATGCACTTGAATCAACCACCCACAACATATAGTATGTTGTAATGGAGGATCGTCCGAGGACTTTTGACTTTAGGTAACCACAATAAATAAGGGTTGGGGGGTGAGTAAAATGTTTGGCAGCAGACCAGAAAAAAGGAGATATTCTCATGAAAAAAAGACAAATTAAAGAAAATATTTACTGGCTTGGAGCTGTCGATTGGAGCAGGCGCCTTTTCGACTCCTTGATTCCACTTCCGGATGGCACCTCATACAATGCTTATTTGATTGAAGGAAGTGAAAAAACCGTTTTGTTGGATACAGTGGATCCACCCATGGTGGACATTTTGCTGGAACAGCTTGACGGAATTTCAAAGATCGATTTTATTGTTTCCCATCATGCCGAACAGGACCATTCCGGATCCATTCCAATGGTTCTGGAACATTAAGTTAAATATCTTTCCATTATCGGCTCATATGGATGGGGTGGCAAGACTGTGGAAACCCTGGCCGGAATGATTCCCAATTTGAAAGTGGAGGTTCTGGAACCTGTGCTTTGCAAAGGATTACCGGCAGAAAATGATTTTAAGGCGTTGGACGTTTTGGCCGCTTCCATTGAAAAAAAACATGAGCAATTTGGTATAAAACCCTGAGGGCACATGAAATAAAACATAAAAGCATGGAGGTACCAATGAAATCTACCGATGAACTTAAAAACGAACATGAAGGCATATTGCTCATGCTGAAAATTATCAAAGCCATATCCGCAAACATGGAGCAGGGTGATCAGGTTTCCGCAACTCACCTTGACGGTATTATGGAATTTCTTTCAGTTTTTGTTGATAGATGCCACCATGGCAAGGAAGAAGACTTTCTTTTTCCGGCGTTGGAAGCGACAGGCATTTTGCGTGAGGGTGGCCCTATCGGTGTGATGTTGAGCGAACACCAGAGAGGACGCGAGATCGTAGCAAAACTCAAGGAAGCCGTAAATCTTTATAAATCAGGGAATCAAAATGCTCCGGCAGATTTTACAAGACTGGCCGCAGACTACATATCCCTGCTGACACAGCATATCGATAAAGAAAACAATGTCTTGTTTCCCATGGCCGATGCCAGGCTCGATCCGGCTGAAGACATCAGGTTGTTTGAATCTTTTGAGAAATTGGAAAAGGAACGCATCGGACCTGGCAAGCATGAAGAATTTCATGGGCTTTTGAGTCATTTGGAAAAGGAATATATTGTGTGATGCCATCTTGTGCGGGGCTTCTTGATCGAAGGTTTGTTTTATTTGATGAAGTCTAACAAATGGGCCAAAAAAAAGCATGAAAGGTTTGGACCTGGTGGACGGGATGGACCGGATGGACAGTCCACCAAGTCCACCAAGTCCATTTGTTTGAAAATTGTGGCCAATGCCGCTTCAATTGCAGTGAAAGCCTAAATCAGACAATGGAGCAATCTCGGAGAAACAAAGAAGGCATTTTATAAAAATGTTTTGCTTCGTCTTCGGTTTTCATTTGCACGCCTTGGACGAAAATTCTTTTTGGGTGCGGGTGGCCATTGTTTCGGCCTTTCTTTCGATACCCTCCCGGGGACACTGAAACCTTCTGTTTTGGCATATTTCAATTTGCTGCCAAGCAGCTGTTTAATGGCACGTAAAGGTCCTTTGTCTTCACCACACACAAAGGTGAGGGCATCGCCGGTTTCTTCGGCACGCCCGGTTCGTCCGATCCGGTGTGTATATGCATCGGCGGTTGCCGGCATATCATAATTGATTACCCGGGAAATCCCCCGTACGTCAATTCCCCGTGCAGCCACATCGGTTGCCACCAGAATTTTGAATCTGCCGCTTCTAAAACCATCCAGTGCTTTTTGGCGACGGCTTTGGGACAGATTGCCGTGCAGCGCTGTTGCATCGTGTCCGGCTCTTTCAAGATGATCGGCAAGGGTTTGGGACCGTCTTTTTGTTCGGGTAAATACAAGAACGGATTCAGTTCCGTTTCTGTTCAACAACCTGAGCAAAAGCGTGTTCTTGGACTGCGTAGTAACCGGGTAGAAAGTGTGAGAAACTGTTGCAATAGGCACTTTGTGGCCGATCTGAATACGAACCGGATCTTTGAGAATTTCTGATGCAAGGTGTTTAATATCCTCCGGCATTGTAGCAGAAAACATCAGGTTCTGCCGCTCAGCAGGCAAACGTTTTATGATTTTTCGGATATCAGGGAAAAAACCCATATCAAACATCTGGTCTGCTTCATCCAATACCAGTACTTCGATATTGGATAAACGGATAGTGCCCCGATTGATATGATCCAGCAGCCGACCCGGACAGGCAGTGACAATGTCAACACCTTTTTGCAATCGCCTGATTTGCGGTTGAATACCAACACCTCCGTAAATGCTCATACTGGTCAACCCGGTCTTTCGGCCCAGCTCCATGATGGCGTTGTGTGTCTGCTCGGCCAGTTCCCGGGTAGGGGCAATGATCAGCGCCCGTCCTTTTCTTTTGGGTCCACCTAAAAGGCGTTGTAACATGGGTAAAACAAATGCGGCAGTTTTGCCTGTTCCTGTCTGAGCAAGGCCCATGACATCTTTTCCTGATAGAATATGCGGCATCGCCTCTTTTTGAATGGGTGTGGGTAATGAATAGCCTGAAGCCTGAATGCCGGCGTTAATTTTCGAATTAAAATGATAAACATCAAAAGTCATTGTTTTTCTTTCTTTTTTTGTAATTGCTTAAAAATTAAATGATGCAATTATATTTTCTCAAATAGTTGGTATACACCTGATCCTTTTTGAAAAATTACATACAATTTCAATAGTCACTTGTTAAATCTGTGTTTGCGTCATACCGTAGGAAGGAAATAAAAAACCCACAGGATTTAATAAAAAATCCCATGGGCCTGTGAGCAAAAAATGGCGGGGTTTTTGATTAAAGTATTTCTTCGTAAAAACGATTTCACAAATTCAACCAATTATATACAGAATTTTTTCGTAAGTCAATTCATTTGTTAAAAATAAGAGCGATTGTGTAATAATACAGGGGTGCGGGTTCTAAACCCGCCTCCCTGTTCCAACCCTGATCTTTACATACACATTAAAGACCGGGTTCCAGCCTCCTCCTGGTGGGGCGCTCCTTGCTGAGCAGATTGCATTCCTTGGCTTGACATATTTCATGTAAAATTTTATAAGTCACATCATGAATATTTTTTCCATATGCAACGGTTACAATACAATGCTTTTCACGCCTTTATTTACCCTGCTGAAGTTTGGGAGGGACAATATTTCCGCTTGCCTGACACCACCTTGAAAAAAGTACCAGGATTATTTTTTTACATTTCGGTTTAATTTCCAGATTATTTCAATAAACGCATTATGCGCTTTTCGCACAGTTATTTTTTGCTAAGTACGGCTTGGCAAAATGAGAAAAGCGTCAGTAAATTAAGAGAGACTTAAGCATGAACAATGTTTTGGACAAACCAGGCAGCCAGCAAATTGCCCGCCGCCGCACCTTTGGGATTATAAGCCATCCGGATGCCGGAAAGACAACCCTTACCGAGAAAATGCTGCTTTTTGGCGGTGCCATACGCATGGCCGGCTCGGTCAAGGCCCGAAAAGCCGGCCGATATGCCACCAGTGACTGGATGGCCATCGAACAGGAGCGTGGTATCTCGGTGACCAGTTCGGTAATGAAGTTTAACTATCACGATTACGAGATCAACCTGCTGGATACTCCCGGCCACCAGGATTTTTCCGAAGATACNTTNCGGGTATTGACTGCTGTGGACAGTGCGGTGATGGTNATCGACAGTGCCAAGGGTGTCGAAGCCCAAACCCGAAAGCTTATGGAGGTCTGCCGTATGCGNAATACCCCCATCCTGACTTTTGTAAACAAGCTCGACCGTGAAGGGATGCCGGCACTTGATATCCTGGGAAATATTGAAGAAACCCTGCAAATCGAGTGTGCTCCTCTTTCCTGGCCTGTCGGGATGGGCAAGCGCTTCAAGGGTACCTACAACCTCTATCGAAAGGAGCTTACCCTCTTTATGCCCGGTTGTGAAAGTCTGCCGGGAGATATAATAACTATCCGGAATCTTGCTGATCCTTTGCTTGATGATGTCCTGGGTGACCAGGCTGATGAACTTCGTGAGGATGTGGCCCTTCTGGAGGGTGCNGCCAANCCCTTCGATCTGCAGGATTTTCTGAAAGGGAGTCAAACTCCAGTTTTTTTCGGTAGTGCCATCAACAATTTCGGGGTAAAAGAATTATTGGATACTTTTGTGGAGATTGCTCCCTGCCCTCTGCCAAGATTGACCAACACCCGGCTGGTACGCCCTGAAGAAAATGCTTTTTCCGGCTTTGTTTTCAAGATTCAGGCCAACATGGATCCGGCGCATCGTGATCGTATCGCCTTTCTTCGCGTTTGTTCGGGGTGTTTTCAACGGGGGATGCGTGTGCGTCATCACCGCGTGGGAAAAGATATTATTATTGCCAATCCGATTATTTTCATGGCCCAGGACCGGACGGTTGCGGAAGAGGCCTGGCCCGGTGATATCATTGGAATCCATAATCACGGTACCATCAGAATCGGTGACACTTTTTCAGACAAAGAGCCCCTTAATTTTAGCGGAATTCCGAGTTTTGCTCCTGAGCTGTTTCGCCGTGTGCAGCTGAAATCACCTCTCAAATCCAAACAATTGCATAAAGGCTTGACGCAATTGGTGGAAGAAGGGGCGATACAATTGTTCCGGCCGCTTTTGGGAAATGAATTCATCCTGGGTGCAGTGGGTGTGTTGCAGTTCGAGGTGACCATGGCGCGACTCGCCGCGGAGTACGGCGTAGAAGCAGTTTATGACCGGGTCGACTATGCCACTGCTCGTTGGGTGAACTGCGATGATAAAAAACTTCTGGCAGCCTTTGAGAAGGAAAACAGGGCCAACCTGGCGCTGGATGCAGAAAAAAACCTGGCTTATCTGGCCGAAAGCCAGTGGCGCCTCAATTTTGTGGCAGAGCAATGGCCGGAGATTAGCTTTATGACAACAAAAGAAATCCAATGAGTTTAATACACATTTTGTTCTATTTTTTTTGTTCCTCGGCAAGTTTATTTAAATAATTTCTAAACCATTCAGGGTTTGCAAGAAGGATATAAATTAAAAAAACTTCGGTGAGGGGAAGTAAAAAACCGACAAAATGTAGAATTATTATAGCCACAGAAATAATAAGCCGAACATAAATGCTCATTTTAAAACCTTTCTTCTAACAAACAATCATTTTCATGCCAACATGGATAAACAAGCCTTGATAAAAGCGGGAAGATCACTAGGATTGCGGCTGGATACCAGGTTGCCGTCAATGACGACCTCCTTGTCCAAAAATTCAGCGCCGGCATTTTTAATATCCTGGATGATTGATTTCCAACCGGTTACGGTTCTTCCCCTGAGCACATCGGCCGAAATCAAAAGCTGAGGTCCGTGGCAGATAGCAAAAATCGGTTTTCCGGATTCCATGAATTTTTTTGTAAACGCCACCGCTTCGTCATGGGCCCGTAGTTTATCCGGGGAAAACCCTCCGGGGATAAGCAGTGCGTTAAAATCTTCCACAGAGACATCTTTGATGGCCTTATGGATCCGCACCGGAGTCTGATCCTTTTTCCCTGTTACGGTACGGTCCTTTTCCAAACCTATATGAACCAGGTCATGCCCTTTGTTTTGAAATGCCTCGGCCGGCTGAGTATATTCCGAATCTTCAAACATATCATCGATAATTACAGCAATACGACTCATGATAATTTCCTCCTTTGATTATATTTTAAATAATTACTGGTTATAACGAATTTGGGGATGATTGGTTGCTATAGTACACTGTGGCGTAAATCTGTAGGGGCGGGTTCCAAACCCGCCCTCGTTCCAGATTCCCAGAGTTTTGTATTGTACCACATATATTAAATGCTTTCAAAGCTCCTTCAACAAATCACCCCTCACCCCCAAATCCGTTACAATCAGAATAATAAAATCTATCTTGTATTTTCGAGGTTAATTCACTGTATTTTTTTCTCCTGTGTGGAAATCTGATATTTCTTTTAAAATTGAAACCGTCATTTTCCTGAATTTAGCAGAAGCCTTTTTTATAAAGTCGCTGTCGCCTTTTCGCAGTGTTTTAAAAAAATCGCGGATAATGCGCCTTTTTTCCTTATCCCAGTTGGCGGTGAGTTGAGGGGTAATATCGATATCTCCGAAAGCCCCTTCTTTGGGGGTATCTCGCCGGCTGTGGGCCCAGTTAATGACGTGGGAAAAATAAACAAGGAACCGGTCTGTCAAAACATAAAGAAGCTGGTCGTTTTCCACCGGCCCAACCACAATTTTAACACCCCCCAAAGGAATTCCTTTTATCTTTGTACTCGCAATTTTTTTTGTGCCGGCTGCAGCCGATCCAGCGCCCAGAATTGTTCCCATTGCCGTAAAAACCCCTAGAGTGATCCCTCCCAGGACCAGGTCTACCTGGGAACCGATGCCGGCACCGATGCCGGCCCCAGCCAGTGTGAGTTGCCGCCGGGTCAGGCCAAGAAACTGCCATGTTTTTTTATTGAACAGATCGTTCTTTAGAATTGATTGCGGGGGAAGTTCATATGAAAAAATATTATGCTTGAATCGTTTTTTTATTCTCCGGTGCGCCTCCTTTTCAAATTCCGCTATACGGTTTTGATAAGCTTGGGACAATTGCTCGAGGATCGTTTCAATTTCATTTTCGTTCCTGCAGATTTTTTCTTCTTTATGCCCGATAACTGTTTGGAGAACTTGTTCAATGATCGCCGCTGTTTCCTCCAAACGCTGATGCCAGTCGGCCCTGAATGCATAAATGGTGTCTTCAAGGGCGGGTTGCCAGTCCGGGTCAATGTGTTTCAGGCTTTCCAGAAGGTCGATTCGCTGAGCGAAGCTGGCCCTGTGGGCATCAAAGAGCCGAATGATGTTAAAATGTTTTCTGGCTTCATTTCTCCATACCTGGATGTTTTGTGCAGCACCTTTTTCCTTGGCATTGATAACGATCATCCGGGGCAGCCCGGTTTTGCGAAGGATTTCCATTTCTATGGAATCGATTTGTCTGAACGGACGGGCGCCGTCCACCACAAAAATGATTCCTGCACCCTCTGCAAGAGGACCAAAAAGTTCACATTCGTCAGTAAAATTTTCATCCCCCTGATGGATCCTGATAAATTCGGGTATCATTCGGTCAGCCGGACCCGTATAGCTTTCGATCCACTCCAGGGTTCGCCTGGGGTTTTGGAACCCCGGGGTATCAACAAAACGGATAACCTTACGGCCGTCAATGATTACCGGGTACTCACGGCATGTGCGTGTTTCACCCGGTGTGGGACTTATTTTGACACTGTCGTCTTCTGCCAGGGTGGACACCACCGAAGATTTTCCTTCGTTTGGGTGACCGAGTACCGCAAAAAGCGGCGATTTGTCCTTCACTGTGTGGTTATCCTCCAAAAGATCGGTTGTAAATCAAGCCTGTGCCTTCCAGGATTGTCCTGGAGTTCTGGTTTCAGGTTTCATAAAGGATTGCAAATTACCCTCCGAGAGATTCGATTCGTATATAAGGATCTCTCAGGTTGTTAACCGCCTGCTCCCAGATCATTCTGTCCAAGTCCGAAGGAGGGGTAAAAAAGTTGTCGCGATCAGGTTTTCCCACCAGGGCAATCACCATTCCGGCACTATCTTTTGTTGCAGACCGGAGACTTTTTATCCATGAGATACTTTCCTTTATGGGTGGCTGCCAGGCTTCCTGAACAACAACGGTTCGGCAGGACTGTTTCCTGACCTGGTTTCTGGAAAACGCTTGTCTGAGATGATCAATATCATTTGCAGTATCCATCTTTACTGCAACGACCCCTGCCGCATGCATGCCGAGTTTATTATTCAACTTTTTTTCCAGTTGGGCATCGCTGAATTGACCGAGAATTTCCTCCGGAACCAGAACAATTGCAGGGATTACAGCTTTATGTGCATTTTCAGCCTTATCATCAGCCGGGACGGTTTCTTTTTCCAGGGGAACCTTTGCCTGGTAGGCCTGGCTAGCCATATCGACTTCAGGGGTTTTCATGAGCATGACCAGCCGGTCGCATGCACCATGGTTAAAATCGATGGATTCGATGGCTCTGCGTTTCAAATAAAAGCCTGCACCGGCAAGAAACAG
>SL_3KL_010_SEDDRAFT_10001540_pt1 | contig 21015 bp, 22 predicted proteins | sample SodLakKL_010_SED_2_FD_10381 | JGI IMG/M metagenome (IMG submission 10381) | reverse complement strand
GCCGGGCTCGAGGTGACGGAAGCGGGCAGAGCCTTTCCGTAATTAGAGCACCCGAGAAGCTTGCTAACGGCAAGCCCCTCCCCATTGGAACAAACGAAATTCGGTCGGCACCAGAACGCCACTGAAGACGAATAACCCACCCCGCCGTTCACCTCGAGCGCGGTCACGGGCAAGGCCGCTCGTCGCCCCGCCCCCTATCTTTCCCCTTCGTGCCTTGTCAGGCGGAAAATGACAGCTTAGGATAGTAGCTGCGCGGGCGTCGTATAATGGTTATTACCTTGGCTTCCCAAGCCAAAGATGACGGTTCGATTCCGTTCGCCCGCTCCATTTCAGAGGACGGAAGACGGGAGACGGGAGACGGAAGACGGAGGTTGGTAGTCAGTGATCTGGTTTTCCTTGCACCTTGATCCTTTCCCGGAAACCGGAAACCGGAAACCGGAAACCGGAAACCTGAACCCTGAACCCTGAACCCTCTTCAAACAATCCCCTCAGCAAACGCCAGCACACCTTCCTCCAGCGCCTTGAGGTCATATCCGCCCTCCAGCGTGGCCACCAGGCGTCCCCTGGCGTGGGAACGGGCCAGATTACGCAGTTGCTCGCCAATCCAGTAATAATCGTCGTCCTTGAGCTGGATCTGGGCCAGGGGGTCGCGCCAGTGGGCGTCGAAGCCGGCCGAGACCAGGATCAGATCGGGCCGGAAGACATCAAGGCGGGGCAGAAGGTGTTCCAGCCACACGGCGCGAAACTCGTCACTGCCCGAACCGGGCGTCAGGGTCTTGTTGATCACGTTGGCATGCCGACTCTTGCCGGGCAGACCGGTTCCCGGGTAAAGAGGGGATTGGTGCGAAGACATGAACACCAGCCCTTCGCGTCCACCCACCACGGCCTCGGTGCCGTTGCCGTGATGGACATCAAAGTCGCAGATCGCGATGCGAGCCAGCCCGTACTGATCGCGCGCATGCAAAGCGGCCACGGCGATATTGCTGTAGTAGCAAAACCCCATGGCCTGGCCAGGTTCGGCATGGTGGCCCGGCGGTCGGACCAGGGCAAAGGCACGACAGTCGCTTCTCGCCAAGACTTCATCGACGGCCTGGCAGGCGGCGCCGGCCGCCAGTCGTGCAGCCTTGAGCGTGCCCGGCCCAATCCAGGTATCGGCATCCAGGGCAAACGGCTGCTGGGTGAACTCATGACTATCGAGCTGGTTGAGGTAGTCGATACGGTGGGCGCGTTCGAGTTGCTTTCGTGTGACTTCAATGGCCTGAAGGGTTTTGCACTCCAATTTCGCGATGCCCTTGAGTGCAGCCTGCAGGCGTTCCGGCCGTTCAGGATGTCCGGCCGTGGGATGATGCTCGAGGCAGGCCGGATGGGTAATGACAATCAGACTCATCGGTCTCGTTCGTGATCCCAGAGTACTTCGCCGGCCCCCGAGGCGCGTGCCACGGTCCGGGCGATCACGAACAACAGGTCTGAAAGTCGATTGAGATAACGGATCACGGGTTCGTTGACCGGTTCATGACGGGCCAGGGAAATCACCCGTCGTTCGGCGCGCCGGCAGATGGTGCGTGCCTGGTGCGCCTGAGCGGCTGCCAAGCTGCCGCCGGGCAGGATGAAATCCTTCAGTGGCGGCAGATCGGCGTTGAGACGGTCCAGTTCCCTTTCCAGGCGCGTGGTGTGGCGATCGGCAATCAGTTCCATGTTGGGCATGCACAACTCACCGCCCAGGTCGAACAGGTCATGCTGAACATCGAGCAGCACGCTGCACAGGTCATCCGAGCCCAGATGAGCGATCAGCAAGCCGATGGTGCTGTTGAGTTCATCAATCGTGCCGAACGCCTCGACCCTGAGAGAATCCTTCTGGGTTCGTGAGCCATCACCAAGGCCGGTGGTGCCGTCGTCTCCGGTGCGGGTGTAGATTTTCGAGAGTCTGTTGCCCATTTTGGTTTGTTCGTTTGTTCGTTTGTTCGTTTGTTCGTTTGTTCGTTTTTTGGTTTACTGGTTGTCTTGTTGTTCTGAGGTGTTGAGCAGGTAGAAGAAAATGCCCAGGAACAGTGGTGGCAGGCTGCAGAGCATGAGGAACAGTCCCACGCCTGAAGCGGGTGGACCGTAAGCCAGGAAGGCTCCGGCCAGCACCAACAACAACGCCAGTAACAACAGGATTTTCGTGACCATTCCGACTATTGTAATGGCTACGCTACACTTTCTTATCGATACTTTTTCAACTACCGGGAGAAATCATCATGTCGTTACCGATCTACCAGGTCGACGCGTTCGCCAATGCCTTGTTCGAGGGCAATCCGGCCGCCGTGGTGCCACTGGAGCAGTGGTTGTCCGATGCCGAGATGCAAACGATCGCCATGGAAAACAACCTTTCGGAAACGGCGTTTTTCTGCCCGGAGGATAACGACTTCCACCTGCGCTGGTTCACCCCGACTGCCGAAGTTGATCTTTGCGGGCATGCCACGTTGGCAACGGCGCATGTACTCTTTGAGCATCTGGACTATCCCGGCTCGGCCATTTCGTTCCGAACACGAAGCGGATCGCTGACCGTAGAAAGAACGGATCAAGGCTTGAGCATGGACTTTCCGGCCATTGCTTCAGAGCCTGTCGATATATCGGATACCCTGGTCAAGGGGTTGGGCGCCAGGCCGAGCCAGGCCCGGGCCGCTCCGGACTTGCTGGCCATTTTCGACCACCAGCAGGAGATCATGGATCTACAGCCCGATTTCGCGGTTCTTGCTCAACTGGACCGGCGAGGGGTCATTGCCACCGCGCCCGGCACGGAGCATGATTTCGTCAGCCGCTGTTTCTATCCCAAGGTCGGCGTCAACGAAGACCCGGTTACCGGTTCGGCCCACTGCAAGATGACCCCGTACTGGGCCGGCGAATTGGGCAGGAACGACCTCACCGCCCGCCAACTCTCCCGGCGCGGCGGTACGCTCGGCTGCCGACTGCATGGCGACCGCGTCATCCTCACCGGCCAGGCCGTGACCTACATGACTGGCCAAATCCGCTGCCCGGCTCCGTCATGAAAAATCAGATTGCTCCCACGGAGGCGCAGAGGCGCTGAGGGAAAAAGGATCATAAGGACAAAAGAATAGACCACCGAAGGCACTAAAGACACATTGAACTTAATTCAGTGATTTCGGTGTTTTCGGTGATTTGAATTTTTCACCTCCGCGTCTCTGCGCTTCTGCGGGAGAATATGTTCTTTTATTCCTCCAACCCCGGCTTGCCCCGCCCGGCCTTGATTCGCCCGCGATGGCGTTTTGCTTTGAGGCGCTTTTTCTTGGCGCTGCGCGAGGGTTTGGTGGCAATGCGCTTGCGCGGTTTGCGGTGGGCTTTTTCGATCAGGGCGGCCAGGCGTTCACGCGCATCGGCCCGGTTGCGGTGCTGGCTGCGGTGAGACTTGGCCTCGATGGTGATCACGCCCTGGTTGTCGGCGCGGCTGCCGGCCAGTTTCAGAAGGCGCGCCTTCACTTCACTGGTCAAAATGGAGGATTGAGCAGTGTCGAAGCGTAACTGAACCCCGGTCTCGGTGCGATTGACATGCTGACCGCCCGGGCCGCCGGCGAGGATGAATTTTTCGTCCAGTTCAGATTCCGGCGGCAGAAAGCGTTCCTGTGATTTGGGCCCGGATGCGGTCATGATGTCCATGGTAGACCATCGACGCCTTGTCGAATGGTGAACCTCGAATGCAGTGAATCCGCTATTCTGAATCATCCTTTCAATGAACAGGCATTTCATGCGACGCGATCAGATTGACTTTCCCGCCCGTCACGAGCCATTGCGCGAGGATGTCAGCGTGCTGGGCACTCTGGTTGGCGAGCTCTTGCGGGAGCAATGTGGACAAGAGCTCTTCGAGCGGGTGGAAACGGCACGTTCGGCAGCCATTGACCGACGCCTGGGGCGGATCGATGGTCAAGCGCTGGAGACACTGTGCCGGTTCGATGATTTTGATCAGGCCAGCGAGTTCGTGCGTGGCTTTGCCGCCTGGTTTCGCATGGTCAACCTGGCCGAACAGGTCCATCGCATCCGCCGTCGTCGCCAGTACCAGGCCGAGGGCGCGGGCATTCAACCCGAAAGCCTGGCCGATGGGCTCGGTCAGTTGCGTGACCAGGGAATGAACTGGCGCCAGGTGGCGGCAGTTCTGGACAAGGTGCTGATCGAGCCGGTATTTACCGCCCACCCCACCGAGGCCACGCGGCGCTCCATCCTCGAAAAGGAGCAGCGCATGGCCCGCTACCTGATCGAACGATTGGACCCGGGTCTGCCACCGGCCGATGCCGAGCGCCTGATCGATCGAGTTCGAATGGAACAGACCATTGCCTGGCAGACGGCCGAGCAGTCGCGCAGTCGACCCACGGTGGCCGATGAGGCCGAGCATGCCCACTTCTACCTGGCCAATGTGCTGTACCGGATCGCTCCGGTTTTCCATGAGCACCTGGCCGAGGCCGCCGCGCAAGCGTTCGGTGTCGAGATCCAGCCGGGCGATGTACCGACCCTGTTACGCTTCGGTTCGTGGGTGGGCGGCGACATGGACGGCAACCCCAATGTCGGCCCGGAGACTGTTCTCGATACCCTGGCCGAGCAGCGACGCCAGGTGATCGGAAACTATCGGCGCGAGGTCGGTCGCCTTAACCGCCTGCTTTCGCAGACCGAGGGCCGGGCGACAATCAGCCAGGCCCTGTCCGAGCGCATCGCCGATTACACCGCCCGCATGCCCGAAGTCAGCGAGCGCGTGCCCGAGCGCCATGGCGACATGCCTTACCGGGTCTTGCTGTGCCATGTCGATGCCCGGTTGAAGGCGACGTTGGAGGATGCTGAAAATGCCTACACCGGGGCCGGTGGCCTGCTCGAGGACCTGTGCCTGATCATTGACAGTCTCAAGGCACACCATGGCACCCAGGCCGGCCTGTTCCCGGTCGAACGGCTTCGGCGCAGAGTTGAAATGTTCGGCTTCCATCTGGCGTCGCTCGATCTGCGGATCGATTCGGGGGACTTGCACCAGGCCGTGGCGCGTCAACTCGATGATGTCGACTGGGTGGACCGCCCACCGGCCGAGCGGACCAGGCGCCTGCTGGAAGCATTGGACCAAGGTGACACGGGGCGTCAGGACGATCATCCGGTGTTCGCGCTGCTGGCCGCGGCGGCGCGGGCCCATGCAAAATTCGGCCACGATGCCATTGGTACGCTGATCGTGAGCATGAGCCGCAATGCGGATGATGTGCTGGCCGCCTGGTTCATGGCGCGTGCTGCCGGCATCGAGGATGGCCGACTGGACCTGGTGCCCCTGTTTGAAACGGTTGACGATCTGGCAGCGGCCGAAAGCGTGATGTCGGGCCTGCTGGAGCTGTCGACCTGGCGTGAGTTGCTGGCCCGGCGCGGCGATCGCCAGGTGGTGATGCTGGGGTATTCCGACAGCAACAAGGACGGCGGCATGGTCGCCTCGCGCTGGTCCTTGCAGGATGCCCAGCGAAAACTGGTTGAACTGTTCGGCCATCATGAGCTCCGGGTGACCTTCTTTCATGGCCGCGGCGGCACCATCGGCCGTGGAGGCGGCAAGACCCACCGGGCCGTACTGGCCGGACCGCCCGGTTCCGTGGATGGTCATTTGCGCATGACCGAACAGGGAGAGGTCATTCATCGCAAATATGCTCTGCGCCCGATTGCCATCCGTCACCTTGAACAAACCGCCGGAGCGGTGATCAAGGCGACGCTGGCCAGGACGTCCGATCGAGAAAACCACCGCCAATGGCATGAATGGATGGGCCGCCTGTCTCGGTTGGCCCGCGAGAGTTACCGTGACCTGGTGTATAGCGACGAGCGCTTTGCCGAGTACTTTCGCGCCGCCACACCCATTGATGTCATTGAGCGCATGCGCATCGGCTCGAGACCGGCCTCGCGTCAGCACAAGAGCGGCATTGCCGGCCTGCGCGCCATTCCGTGGGTGTTTGCCTGGGGCCAGAGCCGACATGCCCTGCCGGGCTGGTACGGCCTGGGCAGTGGCCTGGCCGCGCTGATTGACGAGGTTGGCGAACAGCCGGTCACTGAAATGGCCCGGCAATGGCTGTTCCTGTCCAATCTGCTGCAGGATGCCGAAATGGCCATGGCCAAGTCGGATATGGACATTGCCCGACGTTATGCCGGCTTGGCCGGCGAGCTGGGCGAGCGTTATTTTCCGACCATCCTCGATGAATTCAACCTGACTCGCGAGATGATCTGCAAGCTCAAGGGCCAGGACAACCTGCTCGAGCAGGACCCGACCCTCAAGCGTTCCATCCTGCTGCGCAACCCGTATGTCGATCCCATGAGCTTTACCCAGGTTGATCTGCTTAGAAAATGGCGGGCCGACAACCGTGAGGATGAACGCCTCGAGCAGGCCCTGATCGCCAGCGTCCATGGCATCGCCCAAGGTTTGCAGAACACCGGTTGAAGTAATGCAAGACGGAAACGAAAGTGATACCAATGATCCTCAAGGCCGAGGCCCGTGACGCATGTGTCTGATCGCGCTTGCTTATACTCCTGGACAAGCTCGGCACCTGCTGATGGTGGCCAACCGGGATGAGTTTCACGAACGACCGACCCAACCGATGGCCTGGTGGCAATGGCCCAATGGCCCACTGGCCGGTCGCGATGAGCGGGCCGGGGGGACCTGGTTGGCGGTTTCCCGGGACGGGTGCTTTGCCGCAGTGACCAATATCCGAGATCCCGGGGTCGCCTCGGCGCCTCGCTCGCGCGGTCGTTTGCCGATCGACTTTCTTAAATCGGATAAAGATCCCGAAGACTATGTGCGCCGTGTTCATGCCGAGCGGTTCGAGACCGGTCCTTTCAATCTGCTGGCGGGCAATCGTGAGCAGCTCTGGTATTGTTCCAGTCAATGTGTGCCGCGGCAGATCGAGCCGGGTGTGCATGCGCTATCCAATGGTCGACTGGATGATCCCTGGCCGAAATCACGGCGGGTGGCGCGCACGCTCAAGGGGTTGGTCGGTTCTCCGGCAGAGCCGGATCCGGAGCGCCTGTTCGAGCTGATGTTCGACCGCCAACACGCCCCGGATGAGGAACTGCCGGATACCGGCATCGGGCTGGAGGTCGAACGGGTGCTGTCGCCGCCGTTCATTGTCACACCGAGTTATGGCACGCGGTGCACCACGCTGGTCAGCCTCGGTGCTCAGTCAAGGGTTGTGGAGCGGCGATTCGGTGCGGATGGCGAACGGGCAGGGGAGATCGAGTACCGCTTTTCAATGGTCTTATGAGCGGCCGACGGGCGTGAATTCCGAGCTCGGCATCAATCCAACTACAGCATTTCAGAAGCAAAATCGGCCAATCGTGACCGTTCACCACGGCGCAGGGTGACGTGACCGGCGTGGCGCCAGTGCTTGAAGCGGTCGACCGCGAAGGTCAGTCCTGAAGTGGTTTCGGTCAGGTAGGGGGTGTCGATCTGCTCGATATTGCCCAGGCAGACGATCTTGGTGCCGGGCCCGGCCCGAGTGATCAGGGTCTTCATCTGCTTCGGGGTAAGGTTCTGGGCTTCATCGATGATCAGGTAGCGACTCAGAAACGTCCGCCCGCGCATGAAATTCAGCGAACGAATCTTGATGCGTGAAGCCAGCAGGTCGTTGGTCGCCGCCCGTCCCCAGTCGCCGCCATCGTTGTCGGACTCGGTCAGCACCTCCAGATTATCGGTCAGTGCGCCCATCCAGGGCGTCATCTTTTCTTCCTCGGTACCGGGCAGGAAGCCGATGTCCTCGCCGACCGAGACCGTCGCCCGGGTCATGAGAATCTCGCGATAGATCTTGTCGTCCAGGGTCTGGGCCAGGCCGGCGGCCAGGGCCAGCAGGGTCTTGCCGGTGCCGGCAGTGCCCAGCAAGGTGACGAAGTCGATCTCGGGATCCATCAACAGATTCAGGGCGAAATTCTGTTCGGGGTTGCGCGCCTGAATGCCCCACACCTCGCTTTGCGAGCGTCGGTAATCCTGTGCAACCTCGAGTACGATGTGGTCACTTCCGACTTCCCTGACCAGGGCTTCCAGCCCGTTCTGTCCGGCCAGACGCAGGCATTGGTTGATATGCCACTCGTCGTCGGGTTGACGGGCCATGCGGTAAAAGGTCCGACTCTCCTCGGTCCATGAGTCTTCGGTGGCATGGGCTTCCCAGAAGGAGTTGTCAAGCTCGCGCATGCCCGTGTAGAGCAGGCTCAGGTCGTCCAGGGCGCGATCATTATGGTAGTCCTCGGCGACGATGCCGTGGATGGTGGCCTTGATGCGCAGATTGATATCCTTCGATACCAGAATGACCTGGGTGTCCGGCAGCTTGCGCGTCAGTGCCAGGGCCGCCAGCAGGATTTCGTTGTCGGCCAGGCCCCGATCACCGACCAGGTCGGAGCCGTTTTCGAACTTTTCAGTCTGGAAATACAGCCTGCCGGTGCCGGCCTTGAGATTGAGCCCTTCGGGCTCGGTCAGAGCCACGCCGTTTTCCAGCTTGCTGCCCGGATGCATCATCTGGCCCAGGAAACGGCTGACCTGGCGTACGTTGCGAGCGACCTCCGAGACCCCTTTTTTCGAGCGGTCGAGTTCTTCAAGCACGATCATGGGGAGAAAAATGTCATGCTCGGCAAAGCGGAAAAGGGCAGTGGGGTCGTGCATCAACACATTGGTGTCGAGCAGATACAGACGTGCTGGCTCAGCCATGGGCTCTCCGGCTCCTGGAACGAGTTTGGGAGGCAAAGAAGATCGCGATCAGCTCAGGCCCTGAACAGCCTCGAGCACTTCCTCGACATGCCCGGGCACGCGCACCTTGCGCCATTCGCGGACCAGCTTGCCATTGGCATCAAACAGAAACGTGCTGCGCTCGATGCCCATGACTTTCTTGCCGTACATGTTCTTTTCCTTGATGACATCGAATTCGCCACACAGCTGTTCGTCGGTATCAGCCAAAAGCGGAAACGGAAATTCGTGCTTGGCCGCGAACTTTTCATGGGTGGATGCCTTGTCGCGCGAGATGCCGACGACCTCGCAGCCGGCGGCCTGGAACTGGTCATGGTGATCCCGGAAATCCTGACCCTGCTGGGTGCAGCCGGGCGTGTTGTCGCGCGGATAGAAGTAGACAACCAGCGCTTGACCTTTGAAATCGGCCAGGCTGAGCTCACGATCGCCGGTTGCAGGCAACCGGGTCTTGGATAGGCGGGGGGTCTTGGAAGCCATGATATGAAATATTCGTTAATTCAGGAACTTGAGTTGAGATGAGCGCTCAAACGGGCGTCTCGTCAGTTAGACTGCAACATACGTTAGCAGAATACGTGCGAGTCGACGGGCCCGCAAGCCCCCGGAAATCCCAACACCATGGAAAAAACGATGTTCAGTGGTTCCATAGCAGCTCTGGTCACCCCCATGACGGCGCCTGGCGATGTCGACAAGGACGCCTGGCTCGAGTTGCTCGACTGGCACATGGATCACGGCACCACCGGCGTGGTTGTGGCCGGTACCACCGGTGAATCGGCAACCCTGACAAACGAAGAGTTTGGCTGGCTTGTGTCGAGCGCCGTCGAGCGTTCGGCGGGACGAATGCAGGTGCTTGCCGGCACCGGTTTTCCTTCAACTGCCGAGACCATCGAACGTACCCGAATGGCTGCGCGCCTGTCGGCAGATGCGGCGCTGGTGGTGACTCCGGCCTACAACCGGCCTTCGCAACGGGGTCTGGATGCTCATTTTCGTGCGGTTGCCGACACTTCGGACATTCCGGTAGTACTCTATAACGTGCCGTCGAGAACGGCTGTGGACTTGTTGCCGGAGACCACGCTGAGTCTGTTCGAGCACGACAACATCGTGGCGATCAAGGAGGCAGTCGGCGATGCCCAGCGGGTTGCCGAACTGACGGTCGGCGGCATCCCGGTCCTCAGTGGAGATGATCCGACCTGCTGCGAGCGCATGCTCGAGGGTGCTGATGGGGTGATCTCCGTGGCGGCCAATGTCATCCCCGGCGATTTTGTCCGCCTGTGCGATCACGCACTGGCCGGTGATGTCGAATCCGCGCGTCGCGAAAATGCCCGCCTGTCGGAGCTCTATGAATTTCTGGCCGTGGAATCCAATCCGGTGCCGGTCAAGTGGCTGCTGGCCTTGATGGGGCGGATCGGGCCCGGCATTCGATTGCCCCTGGTTGCGCTGGATGAGCGGTTTCAGGCTCGTGGCCGGGCGTTGCTGGAGAAAATGCGGCTGGACGTGGCCGCTGATGTTGCCTAAACTGGGCGGCTTCCATTGTGTCATGATTACTTTTTTCGTTCACCCGTTTGCAAGGGGTTTATGAATCATCAATTGATAATGAACCGGCTCGTTCTGGTTGTCCTGGCAGTGCTTTTGACCGCCGGTTGTTTCAACCGGGATCGCCAGCCGGCTTATCTGGACAGCGAGGAGCTCGGCGAAATCAGGACGCCGCCGGAGTTGTCCAGCCCGGAGGTTCGCCCGACATTCTCGGTGCCCGGTTATTCGCTGCCGGAGCTGGCCGCCGCAGGTGACGAGGCGCGGCCACCGCGTGTGTTGCCGAGCGCCGAGGCCGAGAAGTCCCGTTCGCACATCCGCTTCGGCCCCACCGGGCTGTACTTGCGGGTCGAGGATGAGCCCGACAGTGTCTGGCGACGCTTGAGTTTCAGCCTCAATCGATCAGGCATGAGCGTGCGTGATGTCGATGAATCCGAACGTCGATACCGGGTCCGGTTCGATCATGACCCGATCTATGTCGATCGCACCGGGTTGGCTCGATTTGCCTTCTGGCGAGGCACCGAGGTTCTGGACTACAGCGGCGTTTACCTTGTCGAGGTGCATCCGCATGACGATAGTCACACCCGGGTCAGTCTGCTTGATTCCGGCGGCGATGTCATCGACATGGAGCGTGCCGAGTACGTGCTATCAGTACTTCGCGACCGACTGGGTTGACGTTTTTGTCAGGGGGCAGGATTCAGGGGGCAGGGGGGTCAGCGTTCCAGGTACTTCAGCTTGTCGGGAACATCCTCCCATTCCTTGGCGTCTTCAGGGGCCGGTTTCATTTCCGTGATGACCGGCCATTCACGGGACAATTCGGCATTGAGTTCCAGGAATTTTTCCTGGCCGGCAGGCAGGTCATCCTCGGGGTAGATGGCCTCGACCGGGCATTCCGGCTCGCACAACGTGCAATCGATGCATTCTTCCGGATCGATGGCAAGAAAATTGGGGCCTTCGTGGAAACAGTCGACTGGACACACCTCGACACAGTCGGTGTATTTGCATTTGATGCAGTTTTCAATAACGACAAAAGTCATGAATCCGGATTCCGTCGGAATGTCAGGAAGATGTGATGGAAATGCTAAAATGGCGAATTGATTTTACCAAACTGGATCGATGCCTGTAGACACTGTGCAGGCCATTGCCTTTGAAATCGACTTCACAAGTATCCGATAAATCCCGTTCAGTGCGCGTGATCGAGTGCAAGGATCATGGTATCCAGTCGCGCCACGTCAGCGCCAACGCCTGCAAGGTCATCGAGCGTTTGCAACAGGCCGGACATGCTGCCTACATCGTTGGCGGGAGCATCCGCGATTTGTTGCTCGGCCATCGCCCCAAGGACTTCGATGTCGCCACCAGCGCCACTCCGGAACAAGTCCGCGAGTTGATGCGCAACGCCCGATTGATCGGACGGCGTTTCCGCCTGGCGCACGTGCGGTTTGGTCGGGAAATCATAGAGGTCGCGACTTTTCGCGGCAACGGCAGCGAAGACAGCGAGCATCGCGAGGTCGACCAGGGTCGCCTGATCCGCGACAACGTGTATGGCACCGAGCCTGAAGACGCCGAGCGGCGTGATTTCACCATCAACGCCCTGATGTATGACCCGGCCACTGAAACCATTCGAGACCACGTCGACGGCTACGAGGATGTCCGGGCTCGTCGTCTGAGGCTGATTGGAGACCCGGTGACCCGCTATCGGGAAGATCCGGTCCGTTTGTTGCGCGCCATCCGCTTCATGGTCAAGCTGGACCTGACCATGGAGCCTGCCACGGCCGGTCCCATGGTCTCCATGGCGCCCTTGCTGGGCGAGATTCCGCCCGCCAGGCTGTTCGACGAGATTCTCAAGCTGTTTCTGTCCGGGTGTGCCTGGCCGACGTACCAGGCGCTGGTTCGCCAGGCGCTGTGGAAGGAATTGTTCCCGGATCTCTTTCCGGATCCGGCGCAACCGCCGCCGCTGGTCGAGCAGGCCCTGAAGAATACCGATGACCGAGTCGCCAGGGGATTGCCGGTCACCCCCGGGTTCCTGTTTGCGGCCTTTTTGTGGCAGCGAGTCAAGGCGCGCGCCGATCAACTGATCGCCGCCGGAATGGCTCCGGTCGATGCACTGGCCGAGGCAGGAGAAGAGGCCATGGCCGCCCAGGCCAGGCAGGTGGCCATTCATCGCCGGTTTTCAACCATGTCCAAGGAAATCTGGTGCATGCAGCCGCGCTTTGAAAAGCGTCGCGGCAAGCGGGCCCTGCGCCTGATCAATGAACGTCGCTTTCGGGCCGCCTACGATTTCCTGCTGCTGCGCGTCCTCGAGGAACCCGAGCTCGAGGAGCTGGCGCAATGGTGGACGCGCATCCAGGAGGTCGACAACGAGGAAAAGCACCGCATGGTTCAACCGGGTGGCAAGGGGCGCAAACGTCGTCGGCCGCGCAAGCGCAAGGCGGTGCAATGAATCCGGCCTGGATTGGTCTTGGCAGCAATCTCGGCGCTTCCATGCGGGTGCTGGAGGCAGCCGTGGTTGGTATCGGAAACCTCGAGCACACTCAGCTGCAAGCGGTCTCCCCGTCCTATCGCACGCCGCCGTGGGGCGGAGTCGACCAGCCGGACTTCGTCAATGCCGTGGTGCAGGTGGAAACCGCACAGACCCCCGGCCAGTTGCTGGAGAACCTGTTGCAGATCGAGAGCGAGCTGGGACGTACGCGCGATGGAGCGCGCTGGGGCCCTCGTGTAATTGACCTGGATGTGCTGGTCTACGCCGAAAGCCAGCTGAATGAGCCCGATCTGATCGTACCTCATCCCCGTCTTCACGAGCGCGCGTTCGCACTCATGCCGTTGCATGATCTGTCCCCCGAGCTTGAGGTGCCTGGCCGGGCATCGGTCAGGGAGCTGCTTCAACGGCTGGATCCGGGAGAGCGTGACCGCTTGAAGGTCATTGCCGAGTGGGATGGGTCGGGTTGGATTACTCACCAAAGAGAGGTGTCATGAACACGCAAACGGGCAAGAAAGTCACCGTGCCGGGCCTGGGCGCAATGAAGCAGGGCGATCAGTCCATTGTCATGCTGACCGCCTATGACGCCAGTTTCGCTCGCCGGGTCGATGCCGCCGGCGTCGATTGCGTACTGGTCGGTGATTCCCTGGGCAATGTGATCCAGGGGCGCGACAGCACCTTGCCGGTGACCGTCGATCACATGGTCTATCACGTCGATGCCGTGCGTCGGGGCCTGGAGCGGGCATTGTTGATCGCCGACATGCCATTCATGAGCTATCACGACCGGCCCACGGCCATGCAATCGGCGGCCCGCTTGATGAGCGCCGGGGCCGAAATGGTCAAGCTCGAGGGTGGATCGGCGGTGGTCGATCGGGTGTCCGAACTGGTGGCGCAGGGCATTCCGGTCTGCGGACACCTGGGTTTGACGCCGCAACACGTGCATCAACTGGGTGGCTACCGGGTTCAGGGGCGCGATGATGCGCTGGCCCGAGTGCTGCGCGAGGATGCCGTCGCGCTCGAAAACGCCGGCGCGGGGTTGCTGGTCCTGGAGTGTGTTCCTACCGCCCTGGCTGCCAGTGTCGCTGAGCGTTTGCGTATCCCGGTCATCGGGATCGGCGCCGGTCCGGATGTTGATGGCCAAGTGCTGGTCCTCTACGACGTGCTGGGAATCAGCAGCGGACCTCGCCCACGCTTCGTGCGCGATTTCATGTCTGGTCGGGACAGCATTGATGCCGCTCTGGCCGCCTATGCCGAGGCAGTTCGGGATGGCAGTTTTCCGGATGCCGAGCACAGCTACGCCTGAGCATGCGCAGTGTCAACCAACTGGATCGCCTGCGCTTGGCAGTGGCCGAGTGGCAGGCCAAGGGCGATCGAGTCGGGCTGGTACCGACCATGGGCAATCTGCACGCCGGCCACCTGGGTCTGGTCCGGGCCATCCGCAAGCACTGCGACCGTGTCGTGGTGAGCATTTTTGTCAACCCGACCCAGTTCGGACCTGGCGAGGACTTCCAGACTTACCCGCGCACCCTTGAGGCAGATCTCGAAGGACTGAAGCAGGAGGGCTGTGACCTGGTCTGGCTCCCGGATGTCGACACCATGTATCCACTTGCCGAATCCTTCCTGGTGCAGCCACCGGAGCACTTGTCCAACACGTTGTGCGGACTGGATCGACCGGGCCATTTCACCGGGGTGGCCAGTGTGGTGTTGCGGCTGTTCAACCAGGTCCGGCCCGATGTGGCGATTTTCGGCGAAAAGGATTTTCAGCAATTGTTGATCATTCGGCAAATGGTCAGAGACCTGGCCCTGCCGATCGAGATTCAGGCTTTGCCCACCGTTCGCGAATCCGATGGCCTGGCCATGAGCTCACGCAATCAGTATCTGACTGCCGCCGAACGCGCCACCGCGCCGGTGCTGCATCAAACGCTGACCGAGCTGGCCGAAAAACTGGCGGCCGAACAGCCATGGGAAAATTCAAGACAGTCGGCCTGGGATCAGCTCGAAGCGGCCGGCTTCCGGCCACAGTACCTGGAATGGCTGAGCGCCGAAGATCTTGGCCTCCCGCAACCGGGACGGCCGCAACGACTGCTGGTGGCCGCCCGACTGGGCAAGGCCCGTCTCATCGACAACGTGGGGGTGGTTTGTTAGTTGGTTGGTTTGTTGGTTGATTCGTTTGTTGGTTTGTGGCCTCAAAACGAACAAACGAACAAACGAACAAACGAACCAACCAATCAACGAACAAACGAATCAACCAAACACCGGACCTGTCAGACGGCCGAAAGCCGTGGCCAGCAGGTCCGTCATCCCTTTCCCCGCGAGCGGCGGCTCCTGATCCATTTCATGATGGTTTCCCATTCTTCCCAGTCCTGCCAGGCCATGTAGGGTGGCAGATCGGAGACCGACAGGCCGCGTTCGAAGGCGCGCACGTAGTTCATGGAATCGCGAAGCTGACCGACCACCGGGACGCGGAAGTCATTGAGAAATCCGGTCAGTTCTCGATAAATGATGGTATGCGGACGGACTCGATTGGCGATCAGGCCGACCACGGTTTCGCGATCCTGAACCGGTTTGAGTTCCAGCATGTGATTGAGAAATCGCCAGGCGGCACGCATGTCCACCGGCGATGGGAGCACCGGCACCAGGATGGTCTGGGCGCGCCTGAGCACGTGACCGAGATCGCTGCCGTGAATGCCAGCCTGGGTGTCCAGAACCATGACGTCAGCATCGGGCGGCGCTCTCAGCGGGCCCCCCTTGGCATTGACAGCGAGTATTTCCGGATACTCCTCGCTGCGCAGGCTGAGCCAGTCATTGGTTGACTGCTGAGGGTCCGTGTCACCCAGGGCCACGCTGTGGCCCTCCCAGGCCAGTGCTGCCGCCAGGCTGGTGGCAACGGTGGTCTTGCCGCAGCCTCCCTTGGCGTTGACAACCGCGATGGTGCGCATGACCGCTACCTCCTAGTGATTGCTCGGGTCCGGCAGCCCCGAATGGAGCAGCCAGGCATCCATGTCTTCATGATACCGCCACTGTTCCACGTGATCGATAACGCGTTCACGTTGGGTATGGACATGATACATGCGAATTCGCACGGCTCGACGGACCCCCATGCCATCAGGGTCAACCGTGACCTGACGGGGCCGGAATTCGGTCACCCTGAACTGTTCCAGTCTCCGAATATCGAGCTCGGTGACCGGGTTTTCCGCCAGCCAGTCCGGGTGAATGAAATCGATCAGTGATTCGAAGTGATTCCAGCGCACCAGTACTTCCCAGCGATCCAGCATCTCCTGGCGCTCGCGCTCCATCTGGCCGCCACCGCAGGCGGTCAGCGCCAGAGCCGCCGACACCATGGCAATACAAGCAAGTTTCATCAACCCATTGCTCCTTGATCCTCGGATGTCTTTCCCAGTGCAGCATAACGGGCAATCAGTGTGGCTGCCACTTTGCCATTGGCCTCGACGCGAGGTTCAAGCGCCAGGCGCCCCCGACCCCGGCGATGAAGATCATCAATGAATTGTTCACGATCTTCCAATGCCGGCCAGTCGCAGATCACGTTGAAATCACCACTGACCGGAGCGATAAAGTGGGTTTCGCAATGCGAAACCACCAGGTCGCCTGAAACTCCGGCGCGTCGGAGCAACAGGCGCGGCAGCGACCAGCCGGCCAGCAACATGGCGCCGGACAAGGCGCCGCCGAATGCCGTGCCCTTGTCGTTGATATTGGGTTCGAGCGGAAGATGAAACTCCAGCCCGGTTTCATCCAGGCGTGCAATACGCAACCCCATCGCCCCGCCCAGCGGGATCTTCCGGGTCAACACATCCTCGAGCCACGCCTTTTCAATCGTCGCATCAGTCATTTGCCGCATTCTACCCAATCCTTTACTGGCGTCGTGTCTCAGCAGACGGTGGCAATATCGATGAAGTTTGATGATGCAAGCCGTCCTCGGGCGGCAAATTTCGCTTCAGTTCGATGCGGTGGCGAGGCCTTCAGCGAAATCCGCCGCCCGAGGACGGCTTTGACCCGAACGAAGCCCGGGCGCTGAGACACCACGCTCATCAGGAAACCTTAAAATACCTCCATGCCCCCAGCCCCCGAGCCCAACCAGCGCCTGCCCTTCATTGCCCGGGTGCTGATGCCGCGCGAAATTCGCGCCAATGCGACCATGGCGGTCGCCCTGGGCGCACTGGAGGGTGGGGTGGTCGGGGTGGTGCTCAAGACTCGCTTCGATGAGTTCGCCGATCCGACCTGGGTCAACCTGGCGGTCGCCATCGTGGCCGGGGCGCCGGCTTTCGCCAACATGGCCTCGTTGTGGATTTCCGGGCTTGCCGAGGGGCGCGACAAGACCATCTGGGTGTCTGCACTCATGCTGGTGACAGCGGTTTTCCTGATGATCATGGCGCTGGCTCCGGCCAGCGCACTGGGGCTGGCGCTGATCACGGTCGCCATGGTGCTGGCGCGACTGGCCTGGGCCGGTGTGATCACCTTGCGCGCCGCGATCTGGCGGGCGAACTTCCCTCGTCATGTGCGTGCGCGCATCACCGGCCGAATCACCGTCATCTACTCGCTGACGATCGCGCTGACAGCCGCCCTGATCGGCCTGGCCATGTCCTGGTGGCCGGATGCCTGGCGAGTACTTTTCCCGGTTGCCGGTCTGCTGGGCGTGCTGGCGGCCTGGGAATACCTGCGCACCCGGATTCGGGCGGGCAACCGCCTGCGCAAGAGCGAACTGGCTCAGCGAAACCAGCGCCAGGGCGGTCAGCTGCGGGCCAGCCTGCACATTCTTGGCACGGACCGCTGGTATCGTCGCTACATGCTGACGATGTTCGCATTCGGCTCCGGCAATCTCATGGTCATTGCCCTGCTGGTCATCATTCTCAATGAACAATTCGGGTTCGCGCGCTTTGAACAGGTGCTGATCACCACCACCCTGCCATTGCTCAGCCTGGCCGTGTTCACGCCCATCTGGGCACGGCGTCTTGATGCGACTCATATCCTGGATTACCGGGCTCGCCAGGCCTGGAACTTCGTGCTGGCCCTTGGCCTGTTCACGGCCGCGGCCATCAGCGGTCTGTCCTGGCTGTTCTGGATCGGCGCACTGGCCATGGGCGCGGCCTTTGCCGGCGGCAAGCTTGGCTGGAACCTGGGCCATAATGACTTCGCCAGTGATGACCAATCGACGCTATACATGGGCATCCATGTGACCCTGACCGGCATTCGCGGGTTGATCGCGCCGCTGGCCGGTGTGGCCGTTTACCAAGTCCTGGAGGGCATTGAACACGGCCTCGGTCGCTGGGTGCTGCTGTTTCCCTTTACGCTGACCCTGGGTGGCGCCATCACGTTCGTCATCCTTGCCCGAATGAGACGAAAGGAAATCAACGAGATCGGTCATGCTTGAATTCTTGATCCTGTACGCCCTGGTGCCTGATGGTGGGGCAGTCGATCGCATCGAGGTGCGCGGACGCGATATCGCCACGGATACTGCCCAGGCCACGACCGAGCTGAGTAGTGAAGAACTGGCCGCCATCCGTCCTACCCATCCGGCCGAGGTCTTCACCCGCCTGCCGGGCACATGGGTCACGCGTGGATCGGGCCAGGAGCATCTGTCTTCGGTGCGCTCCCCCTTACTGGCCGGGGCCGGGGGATGCGGGGCCTTGCTGATCCTCGAAGATGGCATCCCGATTCGCCCGCCGGGATTCTGCAACGTCAACAATTTCTTCGAGGTCAACCTCAACCAGGCCGCCGGCGTCAGCGTGTTGCGCGGTCCCGGCGGCCTTGGCCATGCCTCCGGCGGACTGCACGGGGTGATCGATGTGCGCACCCGTCCGGCCTGGATTGATGCCGAAAACCGGGTCAGCGCGGAGATCGGCAGTGATCGCTATCGTCGCCTGGCGCTGGAGACTACGGGCGAAGTCGCATCCGGGCAGCTGGCCCTGGATGCCACCCTGGTTGATGCCGGCAGTTTCCGCCGCGACGAAGGTTACGATCAGCAACTCGTCACACTCAATCACGCCCAGCCCATGGATTGGGGTCAATGGCGTACAACCCTGGCCATGGCTCGCCTGGACCAGGACACCGCCGGATTCATCCTGGGCGAGCGTGCCTACCGGGATTCCGAGGCCCGTCGCGAGAACCTCAACCCGGAGGCTTTTCGCACCGGCACGGCCGTGCGTCTGCACAGTCGCGCCGATTGGCGAAGCGATGCCGGGGTCGACAACCGCCTGAGCGTTTTTGCCCGCCGCTCGCGCATGACGTTTCTCCAGCACTTTCTGCCTGGACAGCCGCTGGAGCGAAATGGCCAGATCTCGACCGGGCTGCAGTTTGACCAGGAACGTCACGGCGACTGGTTCAATCTTGAATGGGGACTGGATGCCGAGCTGTTCAATGGTTTCCTGTTTCAGGGCCAGGATGAACCGACCGATGCCGCGCCTCCGGTTGCAGCCATCCGGCCGGTCGGGCGGCACTATGACTACGAGGTCGATGGGCAGCGCCTGGGCGGTTACCTGGCCACCCATCTGGAATTGGCGGATCACTGGAACCTGCGGGCCGGGATTCACGCGGACTGGATCCGCTATAACTACAGCACTGATCTGGAACCGGGCAATCGCGCCGAGGATGGCAGCGAGTGCGATATGGGCGGGTGTCTGTACAACCGCCCGGCCGATCGCGTCGACCGGTTTTTCAATGTCGCCCCCGAGGTGACCCTCAGCCGCCAGTGGGAGCATGGCTTGGCGTGGCTGCGATTGGCGCGCGGTTTCAGGGCGCCGCAGGCCACCGAACTGTACCGCCTGCAGCGCGGCCAGGATGTCGCCGATCTAGACTCGGAAACCCTCGATGCCGTCGAACTTGGCATCCGCGGACGTGGCCCGGTGGGATATGAATTGGTGGCCTTTGCCCAGCGCAAGGACAATTTCATCTTCCGCGATGCTGATGGATTCAATGTCAGTGACGGCCGCACTCGTCATCGCGGCATCGAGTTTGCCCTGGATTACGCCATCAACCCAGCCCTCACGGCTGCTGCCCGAGGCACGTACGCCATCCACGAGTACCGATTCGACCGGGACTTGGGAGGAGAAACCATTGTTCGCGGAAACGACATCTCCTCGGCCCCGCGCCGGGTATGGAGCTCCGACCTGACCTGGCGACCGCAGGATCGCTGGCTGGCCCAGTTGGCGTTCGAATCCACCGGCAGCTATTGGCTGGATGCCGAGAACACCCGGCGCTATGCCGGTCATCGGCTCTGGCATGGTCACGTCGAGTATCAGGCGGACAATGGCTGGCAGGCCAGCCTGCGGTTACGCAATCTGCTGGATCGGCGCCACGCCGAGCGAGCTGACTTTGCCTTTGGCAATTTCCGCTACTTTCCCGGGCCGGGCCGCAGCCTGTTCGTCAGCCTGGCCAAGAACTGGTAGGGCGGTTGGTTGGTTTCTTGGTTTGTTGGTTTGGTTTCCGGTTTCCGGAAAACCTTCCCTGACCCCTGACCCCTGAAGCCTGCCCCCTGACTTTCGTCACCCATCAGTCATTACTCGGTAATGGCCACCACCGGGGCCGAGGCGGAGCTGGAGCCGGCTGGGGTGTAGGGCTCATGTTCGACCATGCGCGGCTGCTCGAGGACGGCTCTCCAGAAGCCGGTGGTGATTTCATTGAGGGCCGAGGATTCGGCATTGAGCAACACGCCCAGGCCAATCCCGCGCTGGGGCGAATAGGCCACTTCGGCCACAAACCCCCGCACCCATCCGCTGTGCAGGACGATTTCTTCGCTGCCGGCGGTGTAGATGCGCCACCCCAGGCCATAATGGGCCTCGGTCAGCAGGTCACGCCAGCCGCGCCGGCGCAATTCGCGGGCGGAATGGATTCGTTTCTCGGTCAACTCCCTCAAACGTGCAGGCGGGAGGACATCCGGGCGGTGTCCAGTTTGGGCAATCAGCCACTTCCCAAGGTCCAGGGCACTGGCGTTGACGCCGGCGGCCGGTGAGACCCGGTAATAGTTTTCATTGACATCGGTGGCAAACCACAGCTTGCCGCGGCGCACATGCGGCCAGGCACGGTTTTCAGTGGTCAGAAACGCCTGCATGCCGGCCGAAGCCTGGTTCATGCCCAGTGGCTGGAACAGGCGTTCGGCCAGGAGTTCATCATAGTTGCGACCGGTGGTCTGTTCGATGGCCGGGCCAACCAGGGCGAATAGCACATTCTGGTAGGTGTAGCACTGGCCCGGGGCGCACATCGGTTCCAGCTCACGAAAACGCGGCACGATCTGATCCAGTGACTGGCTGGCATTGAGCAGATTGTCATAGGCATTGGG
>SL_3KL_010_SEDDRAFT_10001539_pt1 | contig 21015 bp, 19 predicted proteins | sample SodLakKL_010_SED_2_FD_10381 | JGI IMG/M metagenome (IMG submission 10381) | reverse complement strand
CGGTGGTTAAGATCCAATCATACCTGTACTGTAGATCATAAAAAGACCGATAGCAACAACCAGGATGCCGCCAAAGCGGAGAACCCATAGGTATAACTTTCCCGGAGAAGCGCCTTTTAGCCTCCGGCCGATTCGCAGGTACCAGAATAACTGGGGATATATGATAGAAATAATTCCGATAACAGTAAAAAATATCCCAAAAAACAAGATACTCCCGGGCAAATCAGGCATCTGTTGACCTGGAGCAGGAGCAGCTAAACCGGTATATATATGAAAATAATTTAACATCTTCAGTCACTCACCTCGCTTTCATAATATAACCCTGATGAACCCGACTATCAAATGCTTTAATCACTTTCGCAATTCTTTATTTAAATTTATCGACGATCATGCTGTGAACTTCATGTGGAACCAGGCTGCTCACATCGCCCCCAAGGGCAGCAATTTCTTTAACAATACTTGAACTGAGGTAAGAATATTTACTGTTTGTCATCATAAATAAGGTTTCGATAGCGGGGTTTAATTTTTGATTAACCAGGGCCATCTGGAATTCAAATTCAAAATCAGAAATAGCCCGCAGCCCCTTGACAATAATATCGGTTTCTCTTTGCTGCGCATAGTCGATCAACAGACCCTTGTAATAATCGACATCAACATTGGGATATGGTTCCGTAACAAGTTTAAGCATCTCGACTCTTTTTTCAATATTGTATGTTGCCACTTTTCGTGGATTCTCCATCACGGCAACGGTAAGATGACTCATAATCTTACTTGTCCTGATAATAATGTCGAGATGCCCCTTGGTTACCGGATCAAAACTTCCTGGATAAATAGCTTTTGTCAAAACATTGCCCCCTTTTAGCAATCAGGTTTTCGATTTATAAAATATTTTCGCTAAAAATCTGCCATACCCTTCTTAAGGATAATTTAAAATATTTCTTGTTTGATGGTTCTTGATGTGCTACAATATAACGCGTGACAATAAAGGTGCCGGGAGGGTTGTAAAATGGCTAAGATCTGCGTTATTTGCAACAAAAGCAAAACCACTGGTTATAAAATCAGTCACTCTAACATAAAAACAAAAAGAAAGTGGCGTCCAAATATCCAAAAAATTAAAATCATGCTAGATGGTTCCCCCCGGCGGGCAAATGTTTGCAGCCGCTGTATTAAAGCAGGGAAAATAAGAAGAGCGATCTAATTTAAACACTAATAATTTCATGATCAGTTTAAAAATGTGAAGGGAGCAGGTTTACAAACCGGCTCCCTTCTTTATTTCAGCTAAAGCTAACTTTCATTACCTTAAACGCGATCAAGGAAATACTTCTTGCACTCGTAGACCATATCGGCAATTTCACGCTTGGGGATATAAGTGTTCATTGGCTCATAATGCTGGGTGCAGAGACGGATACCGGAGTATGCTTTTGTAGCAGCCTCATCTTTAAGGGTGCCGGCTACTACCTCTTTAGCCCAGCTTTCCATCTTCGGAACCATTTCATGGATAAAGATTTTGGTCATAGTCATGGCCATTTTAGACTCTTCGCTTTCCCCCTGGGCCATCATTTTCTTAGCCCTGAGAAGACCGCTTTCCGCTGCAAAGACTTCCATAGCCATATCGGCAAGGGTGCAGAGAATTTCCTGCTCGTTGGTCAGATCCTGGCCATATGTCTGGGCGGCATTTCCGGCAGCCAGCAGAAAGAGCGTTTTCATGTTGTTCAGGTAGAATTCTTCTTTTTCCGGAGTTCCTTCAGGAACTTCTGCCTCTTTCAGCTTGCCAAGGGTTCCGCCAAGTCCCATTACAGCTTCCATGAATGGAACTTCCTGCTTCATGGCTTTGCGCAGCAGGGTTCCCGGTATAAGCATCCTGTTAACTTCATTGGTTCCTTCAAAAATGCGGTTGATCCGGCTGTCCCGGTAAGAACGCTCAGCCGGGTATTCCTGGCTGTAACCGTAACCGCCAAAAATTTGAACCCCTTCATCGGCAATGTAATCCATCGCTTCAGAGCACCAAACTTTGGAGATTGAACATTCTATAGCATATTCCTGGATTGCCTGGACGATATCCGAGCTTTCAGCGCCGCTTTCTTTAACTTCCTCAAGCTTCTCTTCAATCATGCCGCCCACCCGGTAGACCAGGCTCTCCATGATATAAGTAAGAATAGCCATATTGGCGATTTTGTTCTTGATAGCGTTAAACTGGGCAATAGGCTGTTTAAACTGCACTCTCTGCAGTGCATATTCGGAAGAAAACTCGATAACCTTTTTGCTGCCTCCAACACATCCGGCTCCCAGCTTAAAACGCCCGATATTTAGAATGTTAAAAGCAACCTGGTGTCCTTTGCCTTCCTGCCAGAGCATGTTTTCAACCGGAACCTTGGCATTATCGAAAATTACACTCGTGGTTGATGATCCTTTAATGCCCATCTTTTTCTCTTCAGGATCTATCGATACTCCCTCTGTATCGGCTTCAACTATAAATGCTGTAAAACGTTCCCCGTCGATCTTGGCATAGGTAACAATAACATCAGCCCATGAACCATTGGTTATGTACTGCTTGGCTCCGGTTATAAGATAATGTTTTCCATCATCGCTTAAAACAGCCTTTGTTTTGCAGTTCAAAGCATCGGAGCCTGCTTCAGGTTCAGTTAATGCATATGCTGCAATCTTTTCGCCTGAAGCCAATCCGGGAAGATATTTTTTCTTTTGCTCTTCGTTGCCAAAGTACACAATGGGAAGTGTGCCGATTCCGGTGTGAGCGCCAAAGGGCGTGGCAAATGAACCACCACATATCGAAGCATTCTCGGTAATAATCATTGTGGTAATTTTATCCGCTTCCTCACCGCCGTACTCTTCAGGTATATCGCTGCCAAGAAGCCCCAGTTCCCCTGCTTCGCGTAGCAAACCCAGAGTTACACCTTCCGCCATTTCTTCAATTTCATCAATCTTTGGTTCAACCTGGTTTTTCATAAAATCATAGCTGGTTTTCTTGATCATCATGTGAATATCATCAAAATCTTCCGGGATAAAAACAGTGTTTTCATCCACGGGGCCTAGCAAAAAAGCTCCACCCTTAATTAACTCACTCATAAAACTGTCACCCCTTTGTTTAAATAATCAGGCAAATAAATACTTTTACCGTTTAATATTTTCGATAGTTAAGTTTCTTTCCCTGCTTTGTGAATATATTAACTTAATTCAATTATCCGGAAATGCTTTTATCTTGCTCCTCTATTTACAATATTCTAAAATACTATCCCCGGGAATATGCTTGCTTCAATACACTGTTTATGCTAATATATGGTACGCTTCAGATATGCCGAAGTGGCGGAATTGGCATACGCACACGACTCAAAATCGTGCGCCTTCGGGCATGTGGGTTCAACTCCCACCTTCGGCACCAAAAACCCCCGTAATACGGGGGTTTTCTTGTGTAACTCATGGTCGCAATAGTTATAGGAGCTTTTGATATCCTCTTTAGCTGTAAGCTGAAACCATGTTATTGCTGATCCGCGAAAGCAAACCCTTTCGCCGGTCCGGTATCTGAAGGGGTCCCGGCTATTCTGGACAGGTAAGCAGAGCCCAGGGTTTTAATATGCTCATCAATGCTGTCAAAATAATTAAAATGCTCCTGTTCATGATCAATGATCATTTCAAAAAGCTTCATGCTGATGCTGTCTCCGTTTTGACGACAAACTTCTAAAAAACCGCTGTAAATTTCAATGGCTTCTTCTTCCTGTTCTGCGTCAAAGGAGAAAATATCCTCCACTTCCTGGCCTTTTTCGACCGGGCCGGCAAGTTCAGTCGTCGGCTCACCACCCAGTTCTTTAATTCTTTCAGCAAGGCTTTCAGCATGCCTCATTTCATCAATAGCAATAAGCTTGACATTAGCTGCCAGCTCACCAAAATCTTTATCATCCAGATGGTAATGCTGATGCATATACTGGTGAATAGCCTGAAGTTCCAGCGCTTTTGCCTTATTTAATACTTCAATAACTTTTTTCTTCTTTTCTTCCCTACTCATTATTAACTCCTCCTTTTTTATTATTAAAATCTCATAAGATCTCTCTGCCATTCTTAGAATTACGGAGCTTTTCAATTTTACCTTTGTACCAGGCAATATCCATAAAATCAATTAACCTTTGTGCCTTTCAGCGCAACCGTCTGCTAACTTGTCAGCTATAGTAAATTTATCATAATTAAAGCGAACTGACAAATAAAGCTGACTAGTCAGCCAATAAGCAGTTAGTTGCTATCTTTTGCTTATATACTAATATTTATTTTTGAATTTGTGAAGAAACCACGGATGTTCTAGATTAAAAATAAGCAGACTATAAGGCTATCTTTCGTCCGGATAATAAAAAAAACAAAAAAGTATCCGTTGCCGGCAGGTTGCAGCCTTATCTTTATTGAGAGCTGCTAAATCATCTTCAACCTGGGATGCAGTCTTCACACGGCACATTTACCTGGCACTTACCACATACACTATGATCATACCCATATTTAAGGCGCATTTCCCTGGCATGATCTTCAATTCGCGTATAGCGGTAACAAGCAGATTTGTCTTTACCCTGGGCAGTAATTGCTCCGGAGGGGCAGCGATCTATACAAGCTCCGCAGCTGCTGTCCGTAAAAAAAGGACAGTTTTTAAAAGGATTATCGCTATCACGGGGCGTAACCTTGAGCCGCAGATCTGTAATTGCGCTGCCAAAACGCCCGGCGATACCTTTACTGGTAATCAGCCCCCTGCTCAAACCAAAAGAGCCAAGTCCGGCTGCATAAGCAATATGTCTTTCTGACCAGTTGCTTATAAAAGATTCATAATCAGCATAGTAATCCTGATGCAAGGCAGGGATTACCGATTTGCCACCCATAACCTGAAGCTCCTTGATCAGAAAACGGCGCACGCTATGATTAAAATTTTCTCCTATAAACCTGCTGTGCAGCCATTCAAGAGAAGGCAGCTGCCCGTGATAATTTGAACGGCGAACATGTTCACTAAAGGGCAAAAAATATGAAATAACGGTGGCAGCTTCCGGCAGCCAGCTTCGGGGAGGACGAAACATAGAGCCGATCACCGACTCTTTGCAAAAATCGTCGAATATTTTATCTTCAACAGAGACAAGCCCAGTGATCGGAGAATCAAATATCTTCTCTCCACCGGGTAGTTCATTGCCGGGATCATTTACAACAAACTGTTTTAAGGCCTGTTGTAACTGTTTATTGTCTGCCATTTTATATAGTCCTCCGCTGATTACATGTTAGTACATTTATTCCACAGTAACAGTTGCATTCCTGCCCCGGAAAGCAAAACAATAAAGCTGCCCCAGCCGTGTTTATAACATTGCACAGATTGTCAGACTAAGTTATGATGAATAGACCAAACGCTGCTGCAAAAATTATGATAAAAGCTTTTAGAACAGGTGAATAAAATGTCCTGGTACTTTGCGCTATTCGGATCTATAGCTGTAATACTGGTTTGTATTTACAAAAAAATAAATATTGGTTTAACAATGATTACAGGTGCTGTAGCTCTCGGCCTGTTGACAGGACTTTCACCCCGGGGTTTTTTAGAGGTAACTATCAGTGGGCTTTGGAATAGTATCACCATCATGCTGATTATTAGCATCCTGCTGCTCGGCGTTCTCGGTCATATTCTTAAAGCAACAGGAGCCCTTGGTGAAATTATTCTTAACCTTAATGCGCTGGTCACTGATATACGGGTTATTGCCGCCGCGATGCCAATGCTGATTGGAATGTTACCCGTTCCCGGTGGCGCCATTTTATCCGCTCCCCTGTGCGCCGAAGCAGGAACCCGTATCAAGGCATCACCTGTACACCAGGCAGCAATCAACAACTGGTTCAGACACGTTTTATACTTCATGTTTCCTCTTTTTCCCAGCATGATTATCGCTTCAGAACTCTCAGGTGTAAACCTCGGAAGATTCTTTTTACATAACCTGCCACTAACTATTATTGGAACAGTTTTCGGTTTCTTCATACTGTTTAAAGGATACACAGGCCCAAAACATACAGAAAACTCCGCTTTTTCATTACACAAAACCGTTTTGCTAATAAAAAGCATTCTCCCCCTTTTGTTAATCCTTATCCTCGTAGTTTTTTTCGATATCTACTTTCCTCTGGCCCTTACGGCAGGTATTACGCTGGCCCTCGTTAACTACCTGCCGTCTGCAGGCCGGATAAAAGAAATTTTAAACCGTGCGCGTACCATGATTCTGCCGGGAATTAAAATTAAGGTTGTCCTGATTATCGCCGGGATTATGCTTTATAAAGAAATGCTCACCCATACAGCAGTGATCAGCGACTTGACAAACCTGGTGTTAGAGATGGGGCTGCCGGTAATTTTCCTGATTGCCGTGATTTCCTTCCTGGTTGGCATGCTGACAGGTGACAACTCTGCCAGTGTAGCCATTCTGTTTCCGTTATTTATGCCCCTGATCCCTGCAGGCGGAGTTGTCACCAGCGCCTATTTTGCTTATCTTTACGCCGGATCGACTGCCGGGCATATTATTTCTCCAGCCCACCCGTGTTTTTCCTTAACCAAAGAATATTATGCCGTTGAAATAAAAGATTATATTATTAAAACCCTGCCTATGCTGGCCATAGTTATGACAGCAGGCTTTCTGATTACATTGCTATTCGGGTATCACTGAGGCGACCAGCAAGTCAAAAATAGCATAGTAAAAAAGGGAGCTGCAACCATATAAGATTGACTCCCTTTTTATTTTATAACTATTTATTGCTGTTTGTTTAGGCTGGTTCCAGTATTTTTAGTTCATTTTCCTCGTATTGAGTGCGGCATAGCGTCCTCTGAAGCTTGCCTGAGCTGGTTTTCGGTAGTGTTCCCGGTTGAACCATCACAATATCGCGCGGAGGAAAACCTACTATATTAACTACCTGCTCACGGATGCTCTTCCTCACCACCTCATGATCTTCTGCCCTTACTTCGGCAACCACTACTATGGCTTCTTTGCGTTTTGCCCCTTCTATACCAAAAGCAATAACATTTCCGGCCCGCACTCCCTCGACCACACCAACGGATCTTTCAATGTCTTCGGGGAATATATTCCGTCCGGCAATGATAATCACATCTTTGATCCTGCCGCATAGAACCAATTCAGGCGGACCACCGTCAGGACCTTCAACAAAGTAAGCCAGATCACCGGTTTTCAGCCAACCATCATTAAAAAGTGATTCATTGAGCTCAGGGCGTTTGTAATAACCTTTCATTACGGAAGTGCCCCTTATTTCAAGTTCTCCAACTTCCCGTAAACCCCTGTTATTACCTGTTTCCAGGTCGCGTATGCGCATCTCCAGACCGGGAATCGGGGTTCCAAGCAGTGGAAAGCTCCGGGAACTTTCCTCGTCAGCGCTTATGGGTATAGCTACCCTTTCTGTTTCAAGCTTATTGCGATCAACATTATCGGTTGCCATCCCCCTGAACGGCGGTGGGAAAGTTCCGCCGAGAGATAGTTCGGCCATGCCAAAGGCACAAAACACTGCTTCACCTCTGAAACCATGAGGTTTGGCTGCATCAATTAAAGTTTCCACCACAGCGGGATCTACCGGTTCAGCACCGTTTAAAGCCAGGCGAACCCGGGACAGATCGAGGCTTTCACCCTTGTCGGTCATACGGCGAAAAGCACGTGCCGCCAAAACCCATGAAAAATTAGGACCAGAAGTAACCGTTCCTTTATAATCGTGCATCCAGCGCAGCCAGTCAACAGGACGGGAAAGAAAGTCCTGCGGCGAAGCTAAAATAAGCCTGCAACCGCTTACCATTGGAACTGTCAATAAACCAACCAGACCCATATCGTGATAAAGAGGCAGCCAGGATACAAATGTATCTTCTGCAACTACTTCAGCTGCCTCAATCATGCCATAAATATTTGCTTCCAGATTTTTATGGGGCAGCATCACACCCTTCGGGCTGGAAGTTGAACCCGATGTGAACTGCAACACTGCGAGACGATCAGGATCATAAGGGACTTCCCTGTAATCTTCCGCGGAGGGACGACCCGCTTCAGGTAATAGTTCATCAAGCAGTAGTACGGGAGGATCTCCGGGTTTGGTTTCATGAAAAGCGGCAAGATCCGGATCCAGCAAAAGCAAACTGATGTCCCCGTGCAGCATAAGAGCGCGGGTTTGATTGGCAAATTCCTCAACAGAACTAAAGCGCATTGGGATTGGAAGCATACTGACACTGCCGCCGGCAAGCCACACGGCCTGGATAGCAGTAACAATGTTGCGGGTAGTCGGACCAAGCAAAGCCACATGATCTCCTGGTTTTACGCCCTGGCCCTGGAGAATGGCAGCCATTGCTTTTGCATCACTGTGCAGTTGTCCCCATGTCAGGGTGAGATCTTGCTTTTCACTGTTTCCTGCCGCAGAACCGACAAAAGTAATCGTGTTGGAGCCTTCTGCTACCTGGCTCATTTTCTTGAGAAGTGGTTCTGTCTTAATGGATTCGTCAGGTGTACTAATTATTACCGGGTTCTTTTCACTTTTTTCTGTCAGGTCTTTATGGGTCATCTCTTACCTCCTGGATAATTATTATAATGACATATGAATTAAGAATTATTATTTCTCATAACCTGCATTAAATCCTTTTTTATTAATAAAAAACCTCGTTTTATAAGAGAAGAGGCGAACCCCGGTTATTGAGTTCGCCTTTTCTCTAACATTATTAAATTATTTTCCGGTCCTAGTAGGACTTTGATTTCTTTGCAAGGTAATCGAGCAGGAACGGATTTAGAACTTTAATATATGTTCCCTTCATGCCGAGAGAGCGAGACTCAATAACTCCGGCACTTTCGAATTTTCGCAAAGCGTTGACAATCACCGAACGGGTTATACCTAACTGATCAGCAATTTTGCTGGCAACCAGGAGCCCTTCGCTTCCGCCAAGTTCCTCAAATATATGCTCAACTGCCTCGAGCTCCGAATATGAGAGGGTAGCCACGGCCAGCTGAACTACAGCCTTGTTCCGGGCATCTTCTTCAATGATATCAGCTTTTGCTCTCAGGATCTCCATACCGACTACTGTAGCGCCTGTTTCTGCCAGTATAAGATCTTCAGCATCAAAGAGCTCGTTAAAACGGGCAAGCAGCAGGGTGCCTATTTGTTCCCCACCACCGAGAATTGGAATAATTGTGGTGATTTTGTTAGCAAAAAGGCATCTTTCATTTTCCAGGAAAACACAATCGTTCGTTTTCTGACGCAAGTTAACCCTGGACTCATCTTCTCTTAGCAGGAATTCATTGTAGTCTTCAGGGAAATAACCATCATCAAGTACGTTATTTACCATTAACTCACACTCAAACTCATCGACCAGTGACCATCCGAGGATAACACCCTGTCGATCGGCAATATACACATTGGCATGTATAACATTTTTAAGAACTTCAGCTACTTCCTTAAAGTCAACATGCCGGCCGGCACTTTTCTGTAGAATCTTGTTAATACGACGAGTCTTCTCAAGCAAGGGAGAAGAAATCACGTCATTCACCCACCTTTCCTCACTTTTTAAGTTATAGGATATATTTACTTAAATCTTTATCTTTAACCACTTTATGCAGCTTGCTTTGAACATATTCCTGATCTACCGTTACCTCTTTTGAAACTACATCGTCGGGGAGATCAAACGATAAATCTTCAAGCACTTTTTCCATAATAGTATGTAAACGACGTGCTCCTATGTTCTCCATTTCCTGGTTCAGGTAGCAAGCTGTTTGAGCGATTTCTTCAATCGACTCAGTTGTAAATGTCAATTTCACCCCTTCCGTTTCCAACAATGCGGTATACTGCTTGATAAGAGCATTGTTTGGTTCGGTAAGAATCCGTTTAAAATCTTCTTCAGTCAGACTGTCCAGTTCTACCCTGATTGGAAATCTGCCCTGAAGTTCAGGTATTAAATCAGAAGGCTTTGTTGTATGAAAAGCCCCTGCAGCAATGAAAAGAATGTGATCTGTTTTTACCGGACCGTATTTTGTAACCACTGTTGAACCTTCTACGATCGGTAGTATATCGCGCTGAACCCCTTCTCTGGATATATCGGGACCAGATCCATGATAATCTTTACCGGCAATTTTGTCAATTTCGTCTAGAAATATTATTCCCAATTGCTCTGCTCTTTTTAAAGCATCACCAGTTACTGCGTCCATGTCAATTAAACGCTGTGCTTCTTCATGTTCGAGGATTTTTCTCGCTTCAGCAACACTGACTCTACGTTTCTTTTTTTTAGGCGGGACAATATTTCCCAGGACATCCTGCAAATTTATACCCATTTCTTCCATGCCCTGTCCGGAAAACATGTCCAGCATCTGCGGTTTACGTTCTTCTACTTCTATCTCTACAGTCTGCTCTTCCAGTTCGCCGTTTAGCAGGCGCTCTTTTACCTTTTTTTGCTCTTCTTTAGCCTGCTGCATTCTTTCCGCAAAAGTTGCATCCTCGCCGGAACTACTTTCTTCCTGAACGGGTGCAGCCTGAAAAAGAAAGCCCAACGGATTAGTTGAACGTCTTTTTTTCTGAGGCAGCGGCGCAATGGTTTCTACAATCCGATCATTGGCATTGTTTACTGCTTTATCTTTAACTACCAGCATGCGCTCATTCTGAACAATTCTAACTGACGTTTCCACCAGATCGCGAATCATCGATTCAACATCCCGGCCAACATAACCTACTTCAGTAAATTTAGTAGCTTCAACCTTAACAAAGGGAGCATTGACCAACCGGGCTAGGCGCCGGGCTATTTCAGTTTTTCCGACTCCTGTCGCTCCAATCATCACAATATTTTTAGGAATAATCTCTTCCTGTAAGTCTTCTGAGAGCATTTTGCGTCGGTATCTGTTTCTCAAAGCCACTGCAACGCATCGTTTTGCGTCTTCCTGACCAATAATGAAACGGTTTAACTCGCTAACTATTTCGCGAGGAGTAAGTTCCTCCGTTGACATTAAAAAACAACCTTTCTACAATTCTTCAATTATTATTGCATCATTGGTATAGATACAAACTTCCGAGGCAATTTTGAGCGCTTCTGCAGCTATTTTACCAGGCGGCAGATCGGCATTGCGCAAAAGAGCCCTGGCGGCAGACAGCGCGTATGGAGCGCCGGACCCAACCGCGGCAATTCCATCATCAGGTTCTATAACTTCCCCGGTTCCGGAAATCATCAGCAGACTATCGCTGCTGGCCGCTACAAGCAGGGCCTCGAGCCTCCTTAAAACACGGTCGGTACGCCATTCCTTGGCCAGCTCAACAGCTGCCCGAACCAGGTTTCCCTGGTAGCTCTCCAGCTTGCCTTCAAATTTTTCACAAAGGGTCAGGGAATCTGCGGCAGCTCCGGCAAAACCGACAATGACTTTTCCTTCGTAAAGCCTGCGTACTTTTTTAGCGCTGTGTTTTATAATTGTGTTGTTGCCAAAAGTTACCTGCCCATCTCCGGCAATGGCTACCTTATCACCGATTTTGACAGCCAGTATAGTTGTAGCCTGAAACATTCTATAACCGCCTTCGTGTTTATTTCCGTGGAAAAGCCGCACGGTATACTTCCCCAAGCCTTTCCCTGGTAACATGTGTATAAATCTGGGTAGTAGATATACTTACATGTCCCAACAATTCCTGGACAACTCTCAAATCGGCTCCGGCATCTAACATGTGGGTGGCAAAAGAATGCCGCAATGAATGCGGTGTAATTCCCACCTTATATGACACCTGCCTGATATATTTTTTAAAGTTATAGCGTACCCCGCGATCACTGATCGGCCTGCCCCACTTATTGAGAAATAACTCGCTGTAAGTCCGCTCTTCTTTTTCTAAAGCAGCCAATTCCGGACGAGCTTTTTCTATGTATTCCCTGATTAAACCTGCGGCAACGGTACCCATCGGAACAATTCTTTCTTTTCTGCCTTTACCGTATACTTTAACCAGGCGATCTTCCAGCTGCAAAGCGTGAATATCTAACCGGACAAGTTCACTTATCCGCAAACCAGATGAATAGAGCAGCTCCAAAATAGCCCGGTCACGCAAACCGAGGGCGGTGCGGCTGTCGGGCGCTTCCAACAGAGCGGCAACTTCATGGTAATAAAGGAACCTTGGCAGAGTTTTTTCCTGCTTGGGTCTGGCAACAGTCGACCATTTTGCCCCGTCCAGAAAATTCTCCCTTTGCAAAAAAAACAAAAAAGAACGCGTCGCAGATAACTTGCGCGCAATCGATCGGCGGGTATAGCCTTTGTCCTTTAACATAGCGAGAAATCGGCGTAGTGTTTGGTGGTCTGTTGCCTTTAAAACATCCGCGTTATCGCCTTCCAGCTCAAGGAACTGTAAAATATCATTCCGATAAGCCTGCATTGTTAACGGTGAAGCGTTTTTCCCAATGTAAAGGTGAGCCATAAACCGTTCGAGCCAATCATATACTGTCACAACGCAACACCCATATAATCCTAACACAACTAAATTGCATATGCAAGCAAATAGCGTTGTTTTTTTTAAAATTCCAGCTATTCAAATTCAATATTTATTATCCGTATTAAATCATATTTTTAACAGTATTCTTTACAACGGTGCTTGCCGGAAAAACAATCAGTAAATATTAGTCCTGAAAAAAGAAATCGTTTCTTAAAATTTCGCTTGTTTCTGAAAAATTTACCATAAATATTTTATCATGCCTGTCAAATCCTGCAAAAATATTTTCCCGGCGTCTGTCGAATAGCCTTTTTTAGTTCCAGGGACAGGAGAAGGGCGTTGGCTTCTGATGCCTTTACTCCGCTTAGCCTGATAATGTTATCAATATGCATTGGTTGGTAGGGAATCAAATTTAAAAGGTCTTTTTCATCTTCGGAAAGGTTGATGTCGGGGGTGTCAATGGTCAGCTGTTGTTCGAAAGACGGGCCTGAAGGCGAATCAAGAGCTAATTCTTCAAAGATATCAGCAGCAGACTCAACCAGGCAAGCCCCATCTTTAATCAAACGGTGAGAGCCAAGACTATAGGGACTACCGACATTGCCGGGAACAGCAAATACTTCACGGTTTTGTTCGAGAGCATAATTTGCTGTAATTAAGGCTCCGCTTTTTGCTGTAGCCTCAACGACAACGGTACCCAGAGTTAAGCCGCTGATAATCCTGTTGCGCTGGGGAAAGTGGGAAGGCCGCGGTTCAGTTCCTGGAGGAAACTCACTTATTACGGCTCCCCCATTAATTATTTGCTCCATTAATTCAGAATTGCGGGGTGGATAGCACCGATCAACACCACAGCCAAGCACTGCCACAGTATAAGCGCTGTTATCAATAGCACCCTGATGGGCTGCGGTGTCAATGCCCAAAGCCATACCGCTAACCACTGTTACGCCGGCGGTTGCCAGTTCTGCAGCCAGGCGTTGTGCAACCTCACGCCCGTAAAACGTACAGCGGCGACTGCCTACTATGGCTACTGCCGGTCGATCAATATTTTCTAAAGAACCGCGATAGTACAGGAGAGGCGGATCGGGAACCTGTTTGAGCAGTGCAGGGTAACCGGGACACTGAGGTGAAATACAGCTTATGTTTTTTTCTTCTAAACCGGCCCACAGGTTGAAGGGATCAAGCTTCAGACGCTCTTGATCAAGCTTATCGGTTTTATCAGGAATTTTAAGGATAGCGGTAATATCATCAGATGGAGCTTCCCAGGCTGCCCTGGGTGTTCCGAAATGTTCAAGCAGGACAGCAATACGCCGCGGTCCGAGAAAAGTAACAGAGTTGAGAGCGTTGTAGTATATGATATCACTTTGTTCTTTTTTCATATGATGTTTAGTTTAACTAAGAGAAGTTACTCCTTCATCCTTAAGTTTTTCAAGAACCTTTTTAGCTTCTGCAAATTCGGGGAGTTTGCGGCAAAGCAAACCATACTCCAGGCTGTCAACCAGGGCTATCCAGCTGGCCTCAATAACATTTGGGGAAACCCCGACAGTGCCCCAGCTTTTATGATCGTCGCTCGATTGAATCAGTACCCTTACCTGGGCCCCGGTTCCGTCAACTCCGTCAATTACACGCACTTTAAAATCGATTAACTTAATCTTTTTCAATGCCGGGTAAAACCCTTCAAGCGCTTTTCGCAGGGCATTGTCGAGAGCGTTAACAGGGCCATTACCTTCTGCAGCGGTATGGACCTGTTTGTCACCAACCCTGACCTTGATGGTCGCCTCCGAATAAAGCTGCCCGTTTTCCCTTTTTTCAATAATCAATCTAAACCCTTCCAGCTTGAAAAGGGGAGTATATGCTTTCATCATTTTTAAGACCAGCAGTTCAAAGGAACCCTCAGCCCCCTCAAACTGATAACCGTAATGTTCCATCTCTTTAATGCGCTGCAAAACTGAAGCAGTTTCGGGGCAATCTTTGTCAAGCTTCAGATCATTCTGGGTTGTTTTTAGACTAATGCTGCTGCGACCGGCCAGTTCGGAAACCAGTATACGGCGTTGATTGCCTACCCGGTCAGGGTCAGCGTGTTCATAAGTTTCCGGTTTTTTGCTCACGGCATCAACATGGATGCCACCTTTGTGGGCAAAAGCATTAAACCCAACATATGGCTGGTGGTCGGCAGGAGCTATATTGGCCACTTCAGCAATAAAACGGGAAAGTTTAGTTAAACCGCTGAGCTGCTCAGGCGTAACAACCTGTATCCCCATCTTTAACTGCAGGTTAGGTATAATCGTGCAAAGATTGGCGTTACCACAGCGCTCACCGTAACCATTTATCGTGCCATGAATCTGGGATATACCTTCACGAACAGCAAGAAGTGAATTGGCGGTAGCCATTCCTGCATCATCATGAACATGGATGCCCAGTGAAGCCTTAACCCTTTCTTTCACGGCGGTCAGGATGGCAGGCATTTCCCAGGGCATTAACCCTCCATTTGTATCGCAAAGCACAACGACGTCAGCTCCGCCTTCTGCAGCCGCTTCCAGTGTATTGAGCGCATAATCGGGATTTGCTTTATAACCATCAAAAAAGTGCTCAGCGTCAAAAAAAACTTCTCGGCCCAGTGACTTCAGGTAAGCAATAGTATCTTTGATCATGGCCAAATTTTCATCCAGAGAAGTTTTCAAGGCGTCACGAACATGAAAATCCCAACTTTTTCCGAATATAGTTACCGTATCAGTCCCTGAATCGATCAGGGCTTGAATATTAAGGTCATCCTCCATGGCAACTCCCGGTCTGCGGGTACTGCTAAAAGCACAGATGCGGGCATTCTTCAACCCCAACTTTTTTGCCCGCCGGAAGAATTCAATATCCTTGGGATTTGATCCGGGCCATCCGCCCTCTATATAGCCGACCCCAAGTTCATCCAGCTTTTCTGCTATTTGAAGTTTATCGGAAACAGAAAGGGAAATTCCTTCCCTCTGCGAGCCGTCTCTTAAGGTTGTATCGTAAATGTCTATTCTTTGCATTGCTTCCCCCGCTTACTCCCTCAATAAAATTAACTTGTATTATACTATAAGGCTTTACAAGGTGTCCAATAGTTTTTGCCCAAATCTTGCTGGGACAGGGGGACAGGTCATTTGTCCCAGTTTGGTGGGACAGGGGGACAGGTCACTTGTCCCAGTTTGGGATATTATGCCAGCAAGTTTACAGTTAGTGTAATCCTTATATGTAAATTTATGGTGGGACAAGGAACCTGTCCCCTTGTCCCGCTGTTATGATTAGAAGCCGCTGTCGTAGTTAACCAACTGATATATCTCGGGTGGCAGCTCTCTTAAAAATATTGAGGGGCCTTCTGATACGGCTCCATAAGAGCGATAGTCTTCACGATAAGTGGTAAGGTAGAGAAAACGGCGGGCCCTGGTGGCCGCCACGTAAAACAGGCGGCGCTCCTCGTCTAAACTATCGCTTTCTGAACGCTGGCTCGGGAAATGGCCCTGGTTCATGCCGATAATAAAAACAGCGTCCCATTCTTTCCCTTTTGCGCTGTGAATTGTCGACAAGGTCAACTGCCCGGCCATTTTATTTTCTGCTGCTGCTGTATCGGCAAATACTGATTCTTCAAGAGCCAATGATTCTAAAAATGAGGCCAGTGAATCAAACCTTTCGGCATAGATCATCAGTCGTTCAATTCCACTTAATCTTTCATCGTACTGATCGGGATAGTTCTGTTTAAGTATATCATCGTAGTTCAACTCAATGATGGCGTTTATTAAATGGGGCACCTGGTCTTCCCTGTTCTTATATACAGTATCCAGGGTGCGCATCAATGCCGCCCATCCCTCCTTGCCCCGCGCCGGGCTTTCCTTGCCTCCCAGCGCTGCATCCAGGGGATCGGAATGTTGTTTTAGTTTTGCCCAGAGTTTATCAAAAGTAGCCTGACCCATTCCCTGCTGCAGAAATGCAATTCGACGCCAGGAGTTTTCATCGCTGGGGTTGTTTATTACTTTTAAGTAAGCAAGGAGATCTTTAATATGGGCTTTTTGAAAAAACTTAACCCCACCGTAAGTCTTATAACTTATTCCTTTGCGGGCCAGGGCAAATTCCACCTCGGCGGGCAGGTATGAACTGCGATAAAGAACGGCAATCTCATCCAACGACACGCCGTTATTCTGCAGTTCCCAGATGCTTTGCAAAACAAAAGATGCCTCCTGGCGAGCATCAAACATTTTGGCCACGGCAGGTTTAGCTCCGCCGGGGTTAGTTGAATACAGTTTCTTGTACAACTGCTGCCTGTTATGGCCGATCGAACAGTTGGCCAGTTCAACTATTTCCGGCGTGCTGCGGTAATTCTGCTCCATACGCACTACCTGGCAGAGAGAATAGCGCTCGGGAAAGGATAGTATGTTGCCGATATCGGCAAAACGAAAAGCATAAATAGATTGCGCATCATCCCCGACAACACAAATTGAAGCAGCTCCGGCGAAAAGATCAATAATCCTGGCCTGTATCACGTTGGTATCCTGGAACTCGTCCACCAGGACGTGCTGAAAACGCCTCCTGTACTGTTCTCCAACCCGGGGGTGCCGCTCAAAGAGTTCCAGCCAGCATAGCAGAAGATCATCAAAATCAAAAGCGTTGTTTTCCAGTTTTTTTCGTTCGTAAAGATCAGCGCTATTTTGAACCACCTCTAAATACTCCAGGCGATATGGATAAAATTCTTCCATAACTTCTTTCACAGAAAGGTCAGAGTTGCGAGCCTGGCTGATAATCCGGCCGAGCAGCCCCCTTTTCATAATGATTTTTCGATCTTCATCATCAACAGACAGTTCTTTTAGAATATGCTTTAAGGTCACCCTGGTATCATCTTCATCAAAGATAGAAAAACTCGGTGTCCTGCCAACCAGGGCAGCATGCTTTCTTAATATTCTCGCCCCGATACTGTGAAAGGTGCCGGCCCAAAGGTTGTAAGGTAAAAAACCAAGCAGACTCTCCAGGCGCTCTTTCATTTCGCCTGCAGCCTTATTCGTAAAAGTCACCAGAAGAAGTTGTTCGGGCTGCACCCCGCTTTTAATTAAATGTGCTGCACGGTAAATAAGCGCCCTCGTTTTACCTGAACCTGGGCCGGCCAGGCCAAGCAGGGCCGGATCTTCTGCTGTCGCAAATTCAAACTGTGCGGGATTTAAAGCTTCATGCAGTAAGTTGATCCATTCAGAGCCTTCTTTGTTGTTTTGTTGAATGTTATAATTATCGCTGCTCACAAAACCGATCCTTTCTAATAAATTACTGTGCGGATCATAACACATTTTATACCGTTCATCCATAGGAGCAACCGCTTACTATTCATGAGCCGCTATTTCGAAATTCTGGACAACAAGGCAAACTTAAGATAACATTATATGCAATCAAAGTAATTCAACCTTTTGCATAAAAAACTCCAGATCCAGGGTGTTACCGCCATGATAAAAGATGTAAAAGAAATTTTATTTGAAGTCCTGCAGGCAATTATACCAATTGTTGTCGTTGTATCCTTGATCCAATTCTTTGTGATCCGAACTCCTATTGATCTTTTCTGGCAGTTTATAGCCGGGGCAGTTATGGTTACAGCAGGCCTGTTCCTTTTCCTTGTCGGCGTGCGGGTCAGTTTACTGCCGATCGGGGAGATGATCGGTTCCGAAGTTACTTCCCACGGGTCACTGGTTTTTTTACTGGTAGCCGCCTTTATCTTCGGTTTTGTTATTACAGTTGCCGAACCGGACGTCCGGGTTTTGTCCCACCAGGTAGATATAGCCTCCCGGGGCGCAATTGAATCAAATATTCTTATCGTAGCTGTCGCCCTGGGGGTCGGTTTGTTCGTTTCACTGGCTATTTTAAGAATCCTGCTTGGCATCCCTATCTTCTATCTCCTGACTGCAGGATATGTTCTTATTGTTATCCTTTCATTTTTTACACCACCTGCATTTGTCGCCATCTCTTTCGATGCCGGCGGTGTGACAACCGGTCCAATGGCCGTTCCCTTCATCCTGGCCTTAGGAGTCGGCGCCACGGCTGTCCTGGGTGGCAAATCTACTGTATCTGATACATTCGGCTTAATTGGCCTCGCTTCCATCGGCCCTGTGCTCAGCGTGATGATCCTGGGGGTGATTTTCGGTTGAGTCTTTATGCAATACTGCAGGGTTTTGATGATGTCCTGACAGAGGTACTGATGGCCATGAGCCCTGTCCTGGTTTTATTTCTGATTTTTTTACTGGTATTTAAGCTGCCCAAAAAAATGCTGTTAAGTCTGCTGCAGGGAGTCTTGTTTGCTTTTGCCGGGCTGGCCCTCTTTTTACAGGGAGTCCACGTCGGTTTTCTGCCGGTAGGCAATGAAATGGGCGCTATTATAGGAGCTCTGCCCAATCGCTGGATTCTCATCCCACTGGGGTTTTTGCTCGGCTTTGTGGCAACAATGGCCGAACCTGCCGTTCGAATTCTCTCCGACCAGGTAGAAAAAAGTTCAAGTGGTTCAATCAGGAGCAACACTATCCTTTACACCCTGTGTCTTGCAGTCGGCATCTTTATCGCCCTGGGCATGACCAGGATAGTTTACGGCATACCGTTTTATTATATAATTATTCCCGGCTATTTGCTGGCCATCATTTTGATGATTTTTTCCAAACCTTCTTTTACTTCCATCGCCTTTGATTCAGGAGGAGTTGCAACAGGCCCGATGACTGTTACCTTTATAATGGCCATGGCTGTCGGCGCCGCTGATAGAATTGCAGGCCGTGATGCAGTAATTGACGGTTTCGGTCTTATCGCCCTGGTTGCATTAGCCCCTATTATTATGGTAATGTTATTAGGATTTCTTTATCCTGATGACAATCAGGATGACGATAACGATGAAAAGAACCCTGAAGGATTACCAGCAGAGATTGAAGACAATATCGAAGCAGATACTTCCCTGCACTCCCATGGTGAAATGCCAACTGACCCATCACCGGAAGATGGTCAGGATTTAGAAGCTGATAGCCAGAATATTAGCTATCAAGACAACAACGAAGATGCCAAGAGCAGTCAAGGCAAGGAGGTTAAGGATAATGATAGAGATTCCCAAGCATAACTTAATTGTAACCATTGTAAAAAAAGGCTGTTGCGAATGTATAATCGAAGCAAGTAAAAAAGCAGGGGCTGAAGGAGCAACAATTATTCCAGCCCGTGGAGCAGGAATTCATGAACAAAAAAAATTACTTAACATACCAATTGAACCTGAAAAAGAGGTTATCTTAACTATTATCCAGGAACATAAAACTGAAGCTGTAATGGAGGCAATTATCAATGCCGGCAAGCTTAACAAGCCCGGCACAGGCGTAGCATTTGTCGTTGAATTGAAAGAAGTAGCCGGAATTGTTCACCTGGTAAAAGCTTTACAACAGGCTGAAAAATAGCAAGTCAGAAAATGCTAATAGGAGAATAGCTAATATTCTCCTATTAGTTGACATCCGGATTTTTATACTTTACTATTCCCGGCAGTTTAGATTTTTTCAAACTCGTCCTTTCCTACTCCACAAACCGGACAAACCCAATCATCAGGGAGATCGTCAAAAGATGTTCCCGGTGCAATTCCCCCATCGCTATCGCCTTCTGCCGGATCATACACATAACCGCATACCTGACATTCATATTTGTCCATGAATACTTCCTCCTTCATAATAAATTCAATAATTATTAGTTAAATTATAACATAAATCAACCTGATAAGGTATAAACAACGTCTATTTTAACTGACCGGCAGGATATCAATATCCTGTCGGTGAATAAGAGATAATTGCCTGTTATATAATTAATTTACTAATGATCGCAGCTATAATTTCAGTAATCAAAGGAGGAACAGATCTTGCTGGCAAAAGTGCATTCATGTGCTGTTTTAGGTATTAACGGCGTACCGCTTGAGATAGAAGTTGATATTGCCGACGGCCTTCCCGCTTTTGATATAATCGGACTTCCTGATGCCTCGGTAAGAGAAGCTAAAGAAAGGGTCCGGGCAGCTGTACGCAATAGCGGTTTTTCTTTTCCGTACTCACGAGTGACGGTAAACCTGGCCCCCGCAGACCTTAAAAAGGAAGGTTCTTCTTTCGACCTTGCTATTGCAATAGGCCTACTTGCAGCAACCGGCCAAATTCCCAGAACTGAAACCCTCGATAGCGCCGTATTCGTCGGTGAGTTATCATTGGACGGCAACCTTCGCGGCATCAACGGAGCCCTGGCCATGGCTTTATCCTTAAGTGAGTTAGATGATTTTGCAGATAAAACCCTTTACCTGCCACAGTCTAACAGCACCGAAGCCGCCCTCGTCAATAAGCTTAACGTTAAAGGAACCGTTACTTTAACCCAGCTCACCAATTACCTCTGTGGAAACGGAGAACTGCCGCTTCCGGAACCCTTGCCTGAGCAGGCCAAGGGCCATGACGGGAGCGAGTTTGACTTTAGTGAAGTGCGAGGCCAGGAAACAGCAAAAAGAGCCCTGGAAATTGCAGCAGCCGGCTCACACAATGTTTTACTTTATGGTCCCCCCGGCAGCGGTAAAACCATGCTGGCCAGACGAATTCCCTCAATCCTGCCTTCTCCCTC
>SL_3KL_010_SEDDRAFT_10001538_pt1 | contig 21020 bp, 15 predicted proteins | sample SodLakKL_010_SED_2_FD_10381 | JGI IMG/M metagenome (IMG submission 10381) | reverse complement strand
AAAACCTGCATCTTTACAGATAGCAACGGCAGAGGTTGGTTTCAGACAATTCTCTCAAAACAGCCTTCATTACAGCCATCCGTTAAGCCAAACAGGTTTTTAAAATCTTTATAACTGCGGCCATAAAAGCTAGCGGCTTATATGCCCTCAACCCGGTCAAGCTTTCCCTTCCACTCCGTGTTACTCTTCATTAAAAAAGCCGGATGGAAATGATTAAAAGCTATCCTCTTTCTCCAGCTTAAATGTTAATTCTTATAATGTTTTACCTCTAAATTATAGCACTATCTGAACAACAAGTCAAATTCGTTTAAATTAATAAGCGGGAAAATAAGGTTAAAAACCAGTTTTCCCGCTTTAACTTTACTGCAAATCAAAGGTTAACCACCATGAGCAAGATGGAATACATTAACCTCGGCATTGTCGGGTATTTCAGAGGTTGCATAATCTTCTTTTTGAACAAGTTGGCCATTAACGCTAACAGTGATTATCGATACAACATAACCCATCCTGTCCACTAGGTCTTGAACTGTCATTCCTTCATGCCATTCAAGTTTTTCTTTATTGTTAATAGTGATCATATAGTAAACTCCAATACTTTTAGATGTTAAGGTTTATCCAGCAAGGATAACACTTCTGGGATATTTATGCCGAGTTCCTTAAGATGATCAACTGTAGGAACTCCGTTATTATCCCAGCCGCGCTTTTTATAGACTGCATCGATCAGTTCGTTGTACCGCTTGTAACGAAACTCCCGTGTAATCGCTAATTTCTCGCCCGTTGATTTACCTTCGGGATCGATGCCAATTTCCTCTTTCATTTGTTTGTCATAGCGCTCTTTTCGGGAAATATATTCTTCTTCTGTAGCAGGACCGATCGCTCTAAGCGGAGGCATATCGTCTGCCCTGGTACCGTAACCGAGATAGTAACTAATCAGGCGCTGCAGGTTAAATACACGCTCGGACTGTCGTAACATCTTTTTCTCATCCAAAGGTTCGCCGAGCATTCCTTCATAGAACTTCTGAAAGTCTTCGACACGTTCCGGTATTTTTGTAGCCTCGTTTGGAGGATACTTGCTATTGTCAGGCGGAACAACATCATTCCATATTAACTTACAAAGACCGAGCAATCCGAACCAGGTTCTGAACAAGGGGAAATAATACAGGGCTTCTGCTTTATCCTCATAGGTAGGGATCTGGTTGTTAATAGCATCGAAAAATATCAAGAGGGCTTCATCATGTTGTGGCCCCTTTATGGCCAGGGCATAGCCGGCTTGCTGGGCCGGAGATTCTTTAGTTACATACTCAGAAAATTCCAGGCCTTTTACTTCCATTCCAATATCATTTAAGAAGCCGGGATCCGCGCCTAGCTCATCAGCCCACTTTTCTTTTAATCGGCGGATGCCCTGCCCGACATCGACCCCGAAACCTTCACCACGAGCCATTTCGTGCAGACACTCTAAGGCATCCTCCATAGCGCCAAAATTAAGTTTTTTGCCACCGGTTTGCTCTTCAGTAATAATGCCGGCTTCAAAACACTCCATTACAAAAGCCATAGTTGTAGCAAAAGAAATAGTGTCGACGCCATAAGTATCACAGTAAAAATTGTATTCAACAATGAAATCAAGGTCAAAACCGCCCATATTAGATCCGCCGGCAGCAGTTTCATATTCAGGTCCGTCGACGACAACCTTTTGCCCCTTGTAGGGGCCTGTCTTTAGCTCGAACCCATCGACAGCCTTGGCGCAGGCCATTGAACAGCCTTCCCAGCAACCGTCTGCTGCTCCCTGAGTAAAGTAGCGGCTTTTCATAACCTTAGAATCAATTTTATGGGTATCTTTATGCCTGCCGAACCTATAATTATGCACAGGCAGAAGGTCATACGAATCCATGACCTCTACCAGGTTGGCAGTGCCAACTTGACGCATCCGGTTTTGTACATCGTCAAGCGTAGCCATCATAGCATTGATTTTCATTCCGTGACGACGGATCAGTTCTGGGTCGGCCGGGTTATTCATGTCATCAGTAACCTGGATTGCTCCAGTCGGGCAAACATATCCACAGGAAGTACATTCAATGCAATGCGGATCAGTTTCACCGAATGGCATGGTTAAGTGGCGTGTAATGCCTCGGCCGGCAAAGCCCAAAATATTCTGTAGTACGAAGGAACTGCAGGCACGGATGCAGTGACCACAGAGAATACAGGCTTTCGGGTTTTCATCAGTTATATCACTTTTGTACTTTTCTTTATCAGTTGCTCCGCACAGCTTGGCGATATTCTGGATTGCTTCCACGTTGGGCCAGCGTCCCAGGTACATTTCCGCCAGGTTTTTACGGTGTTTCTTAATTTTCTCGGTATTGGTGTTAACTTTAATTTCACCGCGAACGGGATAGTTACAGGCTGTAACAAGTTTTTTCTTGCCGTTGATTTCAACTTCGCACAAACAGAGCCTGCAGGTACCTTCCGGGGTTAGATCTTTATGGTTACAAAGCGTGGGCACGTTGAACCCGGCATCCATCACTGCTTTCAGCAGGTATGTGTCTTCAACAACCGTCGCTACCTTACCGTTTATGCTGATTTCGTATTTTGTTGGTCCGGCTTTTGTTTTCGTAGCCATTATTTTACCTCCACTGCATTGTATTTACATGATTCCAGGCAGATGCCGCATTTGATGCAGTCTTCCTGGTTAATAGTGTGAAGCTCTTTTGGTTCACCGCTGATTGCTTCTGTCGGGCAGTTTTTAGCACAAATTACACAACCGGTACAGTTGTCATTAATTGAGTAAGTTATCAGCTCAGTGCAAATCCCGGCTGGACAGGTTTTATCTTTAATATGCTTGATATATTCATCTTCAAAGTAGCGCAGGGTGGTTAGAACCGGGTTGGGTGCAGTCCCTCCGAGCTGGCAGAGGCTTGATGCCTCTATCGTTTCTGAAAGCTCCTGCAGCTGCTCTAAATCATCTTCCCTGCCCTTGCCTTCTGTAATGCGGGTTAAAATTTTGCTTAAAGCGAAAAGACCTTCGCGGCAGGGCGTGCACTTTCCACAGGATTCATCTATCAGGAAGTTGATAAAGTACCGGGCTACATCAACCATGCAGGTATGATCATCCATTACGATCATTCCGCCCGAGCCCATCATTGAGCCTGCTTCGGTTAGCGAGTCAAAATCAACTCCCATGTCCAGCATATCATCGGGGATGCAGCCGCCGGAAGGGCCACCGGTCTGGATAGCTTTAAATTTCCTGCCATCTGGAATGCCTCCTCCCACTTTGTAGACGATATCATGGAGAGTAATGCCCATGGGCACCTCTACCAGGCCTGTATTATTAACATCACCTACCAGGGAGAAAACCTTGGTTCCACTAGAACCATTCCAGGGATTATTCTTTACCTCACCAGTGCCTATTTCAGCAAACCAGTCGGCACCTTTAAGAATTATTTCAGGGATATTAGCCCAGGTTTCAACGTTGTTTAAAACTGTGGGTCTGTCGCGGTAACCATATTCAGTATTGTGGATATACTTGGCCTTAGGCTCTCCGGCTTTACCGGACATGGATGCCATCAGGGCTGTTGATTCACCGCAGACGAAAGCACCTGCTCCACGATGAATATGAATATCGAAGGAAAAAGCAGTGCCCATAATTGAATCACCAAGCAAACCTCTTGAGCGGGCCTGCTCCAGGGCCTTTTCCAACCGTTCCATGGCCAGCGGGTATTCCTTGCGGATATAGATGAAACCCTCTTTAGCCTGCAGGGCTTTAGCAGCAATAAGCATACCTTCGATTACCGAATGTGGATCAGTTTCTATAATGCTGCGGTCCATGAAAGCTCCGGGATCACCCTCGTCAGCGTTACAGACTATGTAGGATGGTTCTTCCCTTTCTTCCATCGCCTTTTTACAGGACTGCCACTTAATACCGGCCGGGAAACCGCCACCACCGCGGCCCCTGATACCCGATACAGTCACTTCTTTAATGATTTCGTCAGTAGTCATTTCCAGGGCTTTGGTCAATGCTTTATAGCCGTCTCGGGCAATATAATGGTTAATATTTTCAGGATCAATCAAACCCTTATTACGCAGGGCAATAAGCTGCTGTTCTGTAAAAAATTCAATTTCATTCATACTGGTATAGGTTTGTTCTGTTTGAGGATCTTTGTATAAAAGCTTTTCAACTATATTACCACCAAGAAGGTGGTCATCAATGATCGAGGCAATATCTTCCATGCCTACTTTTTGATAGAAAACACCCTGGGGTTGAACAACTACAATCGGACCGACAGCACAAAAACCGTTACAGCCGGTTTTCACGACCAGGTAATCACTATCCAGGCCGCGTTCTCTTAACTCTTTTTTTAGGGAATCGTGTATATTCAAACCTTTAGCCGAAACACAGCCGGTACCTGTACAAACCATCAGGGCACCCTTGTAACGGGCGATATTTTCCATTTCCCTGGTTTTAATTTCTTCAAGGGTGCTGCTATCAATTCTATCAAGGTCTGAAGCAGTGGCATACTCAACTTCATCTTGCTCGGTGCTTTCAGCCTTGTAGTTCTTAAGGATTTTCTCTACATCCTTGGCCTGGACATTGCCAACAACTTCATCACCAATTTTAATAACCGGGGCAATACTGCAGGCACCTAAACAACGGACTCCTTCGAGGCTGTATTTTTGGTCTGTAGTTGTTCCACCGTCTTTTATGCCCAGGGCCCTTTCAAAAGAGGTCAGCACATTCTGAGCTCCCTTAACGTGACAGGCAGTACCAAGACAAACCTGGATCAGGGTCTCTCCCTTTGGCTCAAGGCTAAAAGACTTGTAGAAAGTTGCAATATGGTAAACGGTAGCTTTTGGAGTACCGGTATGTTCTGTAAGCAGATCTATGGCCGTTTTTGAAATATGTTTGAAGCGATCCTGGATATCCTGCATCATTTCAATTACATACTCGGGGTCGCCTCTCCACTTTTGAATAATGGCCTTAATTTCATTAATATCTCCGGTGTCTTTCTGGATAGAAATCTTCTTCGGAGTTACATAGCTGGCCACTTTATTTTCTTCAATCCGCCAAGATGGGGTGTAGTTGCGGTTCTTAATGACTATAGCTTTAAGGTTTTTATTGCGGAATACTGTGCCTACTCCACCTCTGCCGGCTTGTTTCAGGCGGACAGCATTGCGGCGCCAATCCCAGAAAGAAAAATTCAAGACACCTATCCTGGTGTGCTCAGCAGCCCTGCCAGCAGAAACAACTGAAATATTTTTTTTATCCATATCGCTTTCTGCATACATTTCTGTCAACTCTTCGGCAGCCAGGTGAGAATCCACCTTTTCCTCGGGTGCAGTTTCAATAGTGATTTTGCCTTCAACAGCGTCAATGAATATAATTGAATCTTCTTTTGCCTTACCGACAACTGTGAGGGCGTCAAACCCTGCAAACTTTAAATATGGACCGAAGTATCCGCCTACGTTGCTGTCTATGATCAGGTTGGTCATCGGTGAAATCGTGGTAATCAAGGTTTTCCCTGAGCCGGGAAATGAGGTTGTTCCACCTAGTGGTCCTGAGGAAAAGCAGATCGGGTTGTTGTTGCTGTCCCACTTAGTATCCCTGTCTATTTCCGGCAGGGTCAGCCAGAGATCGAAGCCTTTACCGCCAATCCAGAGATCTTTCATCTGCTGGGTTACCTCTGAGGTGGTAATTTCATTCTTATCAAGATCAATTCTTAATACTCGATCAGCATACCCTTTGTTCAGGGTGGCAATTTCAAATGCCGACTCAGCTAATACTTTGTGGCGTTCTTTCATTTTTTTAATATCGGACATATTTACTCCCTCATTCTTAGTATGGTATATCTTTTTGCTGCCGCTGTAATATATTCTTTTTTTGTTGTCCTGTTCCTGCAAATATATTTTAATAGATCATTATTTGCACTGATGTCGTTGGTATCGCAGTTTACACCGGATAACTCGATTTGTCAGTATTTTTCACGTTGTAATAATTTATGGTAATCATCCAGGGTGTCGATGTCTGCAAGGATAGAACTGTCTTCAGTTTCGACATAATCAACCTGGTATTCTTCTATCTGCTTAAAAAGAAATCTACCTCCTTTATCACCTTCCAGACTTAATAGCGCCTGCCAGGTACGACGATCAAAAATTGTGGGATTGCCGCGTTGGCCTTGATAGAGAGGTGCCGTAATGAGTTTTAAAGAGGTCTTGTATTGATCGATTAATTTTTCGTAAAGATACGGTGTCACCTCGGGTTGATCGCCCAGGACGAACATCACTCCCTGAATCGAGCTGTTCACAGCCATTAATCCCGCTTTTAAAGAAGTGGACTGGCCATCGGCATGTTCATGGTTTTCAACAAGGATATAGTCTGTATTGCTTAATTTCTCAATCCAGTCGCTGCCGGGTTTAACCACAACTATTATTTCATCAAATCCGGCATTTTTTACATTAGTTAAGGTTCTTTCCAGAATAGTATGTTGATCAAAGGGCAGGCTAAGTTTATCTTTTCCCATTCTACTGGCAGACCCGGCCGCCAGAACAACAGCTGTTACAGCCGGTGCCGGTTTTTCAGAATTTAACCTGATGATTGATTTAATCGATTCCACTGATTTTGCTTCTGTTCCAAGGAAGTAGCGCGGTCGAATTGGTTGTTCTGATAAAGCTTTAGTTAAGCTCAATAATCCTGACAATTCCTGTTGGAGTAAATCAAGTTTGTTAAGGATACAAAATGTTTCGGAATGAGGAGCCTGATTTAAAGCTAATTCAAGCATGTTATTAAATATAAGCGCAAGCTTTTCTTCTGTTAATAGTGAACCTATTTCAACATTAATTGCCTTTGAAAGTTGCTGCGGGCGATGCGCAATTTGTTGTGTAAGGGGCTTTCCAATAGCATCGGCACCTGCCAGGGCTAATACCAGTTCCGTGCATTCTGGTATAACAGGTTCATCAGGGTTATAACCTTTTACAGGCAGCCCCCTGGAGCCGTCGGCTTCGACCAGGATTGTGACAGGAAGATTATTTTTTAAATTAAAAATTTCATCTGTACTGACTCCTTCAATCTTGTTTTCTGCATTGAATCGACTGCCTAAAACTGCCAGGTTATTGTTCTTGAAGTGATTTTTCAGCTTTGATATAATATTCAACTCGTTATTTACTGTAAAGTGAGTCAATTCAGGGAAGGGGTAAAATTTTGTAGTAGTGGTAATGAGAACTTTTTGGCCAGCTGAAGATAATTCAGAGGCCAGCTTGGAAATAATAGTACTTTTCCCACCGCTACCAATAAAAGAGACAACGCTGGGAGGATTTACTGCAAGCTCAAGGATAGATGCGAATTTTAACTGTCTCATAAAGAACCCCTAATCAATTTTAGCCCTGAAAAAACAGCGATCAAGGCACTCTAAGCCATCACCGGTGTTAACGATACCCTTCCCACCCATAGGGCACTTAACGGCCGTCATTTTATTATATGGGCATGCAACCCAACCAGGCTCGGCAAGCCTGGTGTTGCCGCACTTAAGGCATTTAATCCTATTATCATTTACTTCAAGTTCTTCGAGCTCTTTTATTTTGCCGCATTTATAACAGAATAAATATTCAAGGGCATTGTAGTCATATATTTTATTGGCCTGTGTCATTTGATAAACCTCCAATATAAAAAGTGCTCATTCATTACTTAATTATAATTATAACATATAGACTAACAACACAGCCAGCAGTCCCATTAAGAAGTAGCTAAAAAATTATTCTTTACCCGGGTATATTATACAAATCTTCCGCTGGGACGTATTAAAATTACTTAAAATACCGGTGTAGGATAGCCTCCAACACTCCTCCCCCAACAGCACGTGCCTTGTCGGAAATAGCTCTGAAGTCAACCTCATTACCTCGAGGATCGATATCGCCAACTTTTGTTCCGCTTTCTACCTTGATGTTGGCATGCAGCATGCCGCGAACCATGCCTTTAATGACCGTCTTGATTTCTGTCGAGCCAACCAGGGCAACAGTATCGCCTGCTATAACAATATCGCCGATATCTTTTTTTGGTTCAAAACAACCACTGTGTGGCGCTCGCAGCAAGCGTTCGCTGCTGTAACCGCCTATTACTCCGGGTTTTCCAGTATCTGCTGCTGCCTTACCACTGTATATTACTTTTCCTAAGTTATGACCGCGTTCTGTTTCGACCACTGCATGTACATCCTGGCCGGCATTAAATCCAGGGCCGAGCCCTATAACAAGCTCAGCCTGTTTAATATCGGTCAATAAGTTGTTTTTTGCCATTATCGCATCGATCAATATATGTGGTTTTTCTTTTTTAAGTATTGAACCAGCAGGGTCAACTATAACAGGTATTGTGTTTTGGTTAATATAATGATCTACTTGATCGGTTTGCGGACATAATTTTGCCGTAACATTTTCCACGGTTATACTGTTTTCATATACAGCAGAGGCAAATGAAACTGTCCTGCGCACTACCAGCGGATTGGGAAGTTCCAGCATCACAACAGAAAACCCGGAATTCCACAGACGGTGGGCCACACCGGTGGCCAGGTCGCCTGCTCCCCTGATTATGACCTTGCGGGGTATCATGTCAAACCAGCTCCCTTAATAATTCACACCCCCATCCACCGTATAAAGGGTGAATGGGGGTGGATTGAACCGATCATTTTTAATATTATAAGCAGGGTCCTGGTGTAATAGATGATCGGCTCAAAACTTATTTTTTATCTTTTAATGCTCGCCAAACTTTTTCAGGTGTCAGCGGGAAGGAGTTAAATTCAACTCCGAGCGCATCACTTACAGCATTGGCAATTGCCGGAGCCACGCCAATCATAGGTTGCTCACCGATACCGCGGGCACCATATGGTCCGTTTGTTTCAGGAGTTTCTATGATAAAACTGTCTATATGCGGAACGTTATCAAATGTTGCTATTTTATAATCTGTAAAGTTTCGGTTTAGCATTATACCTTTGTCAAAACGAACTTCTTCGTATAGCGCTGTGGAAAGACCCATAATTGTTCCGCCGTGCAGCTGTGCCGTGGCCAGCTGTGGATTAACGGCTTTGCCGGCATCAATGGAGCTGGCCAGCTGCAGGATTTCAACTACTCCTGTTTCCGGATCAACTTCCACCTCTACTCCGGTTGCTCCAAAGCAGTAGAACAGGCCTGGATTACCCTGGCCGGTTTCCGGATCGAGGTTGGTCATGTTAGTGGGAACGAATGAACCCCGGCCAATGATCGGGCCGGCAATTCCTTCGCCCGTGCATTTCTTGCAGCTATCTGCTATTTCCCTGATTGTTGCTTTAATATCGGGGTCTTTGGTTGAATAAACCTTTTTACCGTCATAGCTCAAATCTTCCTGAGGCACTTCGAGTAAATCTGCAGCTATAAGGTAAATTTGGCCCAGGGCATCTTCTGCAGCCCGCTTGACAGAGGTTCCGCAGGTATAGGTTATCCTACTGCCAACGCTTTGCCATTCATAGGGCGTAAAATCAGTATCCGGCACCTTTATGTCGATTTTGTCGACAGGGATATGCAGGGCTTCCGAGGCAATCTGGCTGATTGCTGTCAGCATGCCCTGTCCCATCTCGGTGGCCCCAATCATTACGTGTGCAGTACCGTCTTCGTTGATGCGAATTATTGCTGAAGACGCAGCGTTGCTCGGCTGAGCAGGACACTTGACCAGTCCGGCAATGCCCTTGCCACGCAGTTTGCCTTCTTTTCCATTTTCCTTTTTGCCCCAGCCGATCTTGTCTGCTACTACTTTAAGGCACTTTTCATAGTCCACATCATGAACAACCTGTCCCGATGCTGTAGTTGATCCTGGCTTCATGCCGTTTTTCAGGCGCACTTCCAGTGGATCCATTTCCAGCTCTTTTGCAATTTCTTCAATCTGACGTTCAATACCCCACTGCATTTCACACATTCCAAAACCTCGTACTGGCCCACCAATTGAGTTATTGGTATAAACACAGTAAGAATCGGTTTTCACGTTGGGAATCTCATACGCTCCTGTGGAGCTGTAACCGGCAGCACGNACAATATTTACTCCATATTCGGTGTAAGCCCCACCGTCCCAGACCATTTCATACTGCAGGGCAGTTATTTTNCCATCTTTTGTATAACCAGTTCTCAGTTTTGAAAACAGGGCCTGCCGGGTAAAAGTCCCCTGCATATCCTCTTCCCTGTCAAAAACAATGCGGATAATATGACCGGGATATTTCTGTGCAATCGGAACCAGCAAACCTTCGATAGAAGCTCCGGCCTTGCAGCCAAAACCTCCTCCGATATAGCTGGAAATAACCCGTATTTTGTGCATCGGAATGTCAAGGGATTTTGCTAATAGCTGCCGTACTACATTAGGTGACTGAGCAGTGCTCCAGACAGTAAGTTTTCCATCCGGGCTCCATTGAACTGCAGCTTTATGGGTTTCAATAGGCACATGCTGCATTTGTGGAACGTAGTATTCCTTTTCAAGGACATGGTCAGCTTGATCAAAGCCCTTTTCAATATCCCCTTTACGAATTTTAAAATGGTTGGCAATGTTAGTGCCGGGCTTCGGGTAAAAAATCGGCACTATTTCATAATCACCTAAATTTTCATGAATTACAGGTGCGTCAGGCTTGATCCCTTCACGGGGGTCAAAAACGCCGGGCAGTTCTTCATATTCAACTTCAATTAAATCAACTGCCTCAGCAGCAGCTTTTTCAGATGTAGCAGCAACNACAGCAACGGGTTCACCCCAAAAACGGACCTTATCAACAGCTAAAAAGGTTCTATCAATCAGGTAAAGTCCAATCATGTTAGGGTAGTCTTTACCGGTTAAAACTGCTTTTACACCTGGATGCTTTTCTGCTTTTTCAGTCTTAATGTTTAATATACGACCGTGAGCCACGGTGCTTTTTTTCATCTTAGCAAAAAGCATAGGCCCCATATAACGGTCTTCAATAAACTCGGCCGCTCCGGTTACTTTTTCCATTGCATCCTTGCGCGGCACATTAGTTCCTACTGTTTTCAGGTCTGACATTTTCTTGTCCTCCTTTCCTTCTTACTTCTTAGCGGAATCTTTGACAGCATCCCTGATTTCCTGGTAGGCGCCACAGCGGCATAGGTTACCGCTTAAAGCCTTGTTAATCTCTTCGTCATTGGGATTAGGGTTTCTTTCAAGCAGGGATCTGGCAGCCATAATCATGCCTGGTGTGCAGTAACCACACTGGAAGGCAGCGTGATCAATAAAAGCCTGCTGCAGGCGATCAAGTTCACCGTTTTTAGATAACCCTTCTATAGTTAAGAGATCTTTTCCATCCAACTCAACTGCTAAAACCAGGCAGGAGTTAACCGGTTTGCCATCCAGCAGTACTGTGCAGGCTCCACATTCACCGATCTCACAGCCTGACTTGGTGCCGGTCAGGTTGAGTTCGTCCCTGATAAACTTAAGCAGGGTTTCCCCAACAACAGCTTCTCGTTCCTCGCTATCTCCGTTAACTGTAAATTTTATTGTTATTTTATTACTCATTTTCACACCCCCATTGTCTGTTCCAGGCCGCGGCGGACCAGAACCTCAACCATGTGATAACGATACTCACGGGAGCCACGTATATCAGTAATTGGAGCAATATCATTATGAACAAGCTTTGCTGCCTCGGCAGAGCTTTTCTCGCCCTTTTCATTTATTGCTTTTTCAACAGAAAAAGCCCTGACAGGAGTGGCGGCTACTGCGCCTACAGCAATTTTCACATGTTTACCCCAGTTTTGCACCGCAACTCCAACTGTAGAGAGGTCTACTGATCCGGTACGTGAAGCTTTAGAGTAAACCCCTTTACCTGCAGGAAAGGGCTTGGGTATAACAATTGACTGGACCAGCTCGCCCTTTTTTAGTACAGTCTGACCGGGCCCGGTAAAAAATTCTTCCACCGGCAAAGACCTGTTCCCGTCAGGACCGACAATGTTAATCAACGCCTCCAGGGTATAGAGCGGTGCGGCAGTATCTGCGGCAGGAGAAGCATTGCAAATATTACCGGCAAGAGTGGCCCTGTTGCGAATGGTATAACCGCCCACACTGTGACTACCTTCTGCCAGGATAGGAATGTTCTTAACAATTGAATCGTCACATGCAATCTGGTTTAAGGTAATGGCAGCGCCAATTATTATGCCCTGATCGCTTTCTTCAAAGACATTAAGTTCGGGCAAATCTTTTACATCAACCAGTTTTTTTGGCGCGAATTTGCCCCCGCGCATTCCAACCATTAAATCAGTACCACCGGCATAGGGATAAGCCTGCTCTTCTTTGGCAAGTATATCAACTGCTTCGCTTAAACCGGTGCATTTAATGTAATCAAATGACAGCATCTTACTGGTTCACCTCCATCTTAAAAATAAATATGCCCTATTCTTGCTGTTATTTTGCCAGTTCTTTCAGGGCATCAACAAACATTTCCATCGGCGGCTTAACAATACCTGCGCCGACCTGGCCGATTCCGGCTTCCTTATGAGCGATGCCGGTATTAATCCGCGGAACGATATTCTTTTCTACGACCTTGCGAACGTCGATTCCGGTAGGTGTTCCCTTGAAGTCCATGGCAGGAATGTTAAAATTATTATTTTCGGCAACGGTGATCTCATACATTTCATTAGTTGCATCAAATGCATCGGCAGGTGATCCACCAATAAAGTTAACTATTGCCGGTGCGGCTGCCATGGCAAAACCGCCAACCCCGACTGTTTCTGTAATAACACTATCTCCGATATCCCGGTTGGCATCGGAAGATTTAAAGCCGGAAAAGAATAGTCCGTCGGGTACATTAGCCGGAGCAGTAAACCATTTATCTCCGGTGCTGCTGACCCTGATCCCGAAATCCGTGCCATTGCGGGCCATAGTTGTAACCATGGTTGAGTTTTCAACACCATGAGCTGCCAGGGCCATACTCTTGCAGGCAGCCATAATAGCGTTTAGTGAGGTCAAATCATTACTGTGCATAAAAGCAAGCACTTCTGCAGCTACAGAGGCCCTGGTGTTCTTAAAATATTCCGATACGTTTGAAAGATCAAGACGCGGAGCATCGTATTCTTTTTCTTTACCAAAATCAGTTTCGGCAATAAATGGAGCAATAGTACGGATAAATAGCGAAGTTGTTGCCCTGTTCCGGTTATGGGCATCGTCGCCCATGTGCAGGGCCTGGGCAATAATTGATTTCATATCAACACCTTTAGCAAGCTTAACTGCTTCCTTCAGGCAGGGTGCATAGACTTCATCAAGCCAGCGCAAACGATTCAAAACTTCATCGTCGTAAGCTCCGTAGCGCAGGACTTTACCGTACCCTTCATTCATATTGGAAAATGTATTTCCGCCCCATTCTTCGTCTTTTATGATAAATACCATCTGGGAAGGCGTGGTTACCCCGGCCATCGGTCCTACTGTATTGTAATGATGGCAGGGTGCAAATTCAATATCACCTGATTCGGCAATTTTTTCAGCTTCTTCGGCATTTTCAGCTTTTCCTTCATAGATTAAACCACCGATGATTGCCCCTTTCAGGGGGCCGCTCATCCGGTCCCAGGTAATGGGCGGTCCGGCATGAAGAAACAAGTTGTCTTTCATCCCGGGAATAACATCTTTTGCCCTTCCGATATCCACCCATACCGGTCTTGACATCATCATTTTCTTGACAGCTTCTTGATTAGCCTGGTCTATCTTACTCATTTAGAAAAACACCTCCGTAGTTATTTTAATTTATCCAAAAGGCTCAGCAGGTCATCGTCACCCATGGCCGGCGGCTGCCAGCGTACGTGGATCACCTGGGTGCCCCGCTCTTTCAGGGTTTCCGCAAACCCTTCCAGGCCCAAGTTTATTACTTTGAGTTCACTGTTAAAAAGGTTTTCCATTGGTCGAAACCTCCCTTATGATCAGTCTGATAACAATGCCGCGACAAGAGCTGCAGCATCTGCATTGCTGGGAAGGACTTTAACTCCCTCTTTTGTAAGCTTATCCACCTGCTCACTGCGGTTTTGAATATCTTCATCAGTACCGCAAACTGTTGTGACAAAACTAATGCTACGACCCTCTTTCTCAGCCACTTCCCTGGCTTCCTTTATGGCTTCCAGGGCTGATCCGGCCGGATCGGGATGGGCATTATAACCCAGAACCAGGTCGAGCATAATTACAGCCGTTTCAGGATCTTTTGCTTCTTCAACAATACGACTGTTGCGCAGTGAAGGGTCGATCATCGGATGCAGCCTACCCTGGGTGAATTCGTCTTCACCGAAATCGATTACTGTGTGAGCCTTGCTCTTGTAAACGTCTTCCAGGGCTTCAGCATTTTTAAAGTTTAAATTTGTGTATAAGGGGCTTACTTTACCATTTAACATAATCAGGGTTTCATAAGCAAGAGTCCCTCCTGAATAAAGAGCTCTCAGGTACTTTTGACCGTTTTTGAGCTTCTTTTTTTCTTCAGCAAGCACTGCCTGGTCAACTTTAACATCACTCTCATCGCTCGCTGCACTTTTGCCCCTGGCCAGGTTAACAGCTTTATAAGCTGCTTCCTTTAATGTTGCCGCTGGTTCACAGCCTGCATCGCTGACATGGTCCAGTTTGCCGCCAAGGAAATTTACAACAATAGGCTTTTTGCTTTCTTTTGCAATTTCGAGAACTTTTTCTGTGACAGTGCTGTCAGGCGGTTTGGAAACAACTACGATTACCTCTGTATTATCATCATTAATTAGCGCTTTCAAACCCTGGATCATGGTAATACCGCCAACTTCATCCTTAATGTCGCGGCCGCCGGTTCCGATACCCTGGCTGATTCCCTCACCAAGGTTGCCGATCAAACTTGAAACCTCCTGCAAACCGGTGCCTGCTGCAGCAACTACACCAATTTTGCCCTGTTTGACTTCGTTGGCAAAGGCCAGGGGTATTCCGTTGATAATAGCCGTACCACAATCGGGGCCCATAACCAATAACTCTTTTTCCAGGGCTTTTTTCTTTAACTCTACTTCATCTTCCAGGGAAACGTTATCACTGAATATCATCAGGTGCAGTCCTGAATCAAGAATCTTGTCGGCTTCACGTTTAACGTAGCGTCCCGGAATTGAAAGCAGGGCCAGGTTTGCCCCGGAAAAGTTTTGCAGGGCAGTTTCGAAAGTACGGGGAATAAAATCACCCTGCAGGTTATCTCTTTCTACAGACTTGTTTAGCTCGTCAAGTGCATCCTGGATAGCTTTTTCAGCTTTTTCCTCGTTTTCTGCCTTTACTGCGATAATTAAGTCATTTGCCCCGGCTTCTTTTTCAATTTCATCAGTCCATAGTCCCCCGGAGCGAAGAAACTTCTTATTATGATCAGTACCGATAATAACTTCTGCTTCTTCAACTCCGTCAAAACCCCTGACTGTATTAGAAAGCCTCATCAGGTAGACGGAGTCGCGAAACGTGTTATGTGATATATAACTTTTTACAACCACATTATTACCTCCCTTCATGATTTGCCTTTGCTTATATTATATCGAATTAAACCTAATTTGCATATTTCTAAAAATTATACATAACTCCTCTCATTCCTTTAGGTTGAAATTATAAATCGAGCCACTATCTTTGTATAATCATTACAACATATATTGACGTTTATAACCTTATTCTGGTATTATTTATTCATTCGCATGAAAGGATGTGTCTTCAATCCGAAAACAATACGGCATTACCGTCAAAGAAGCTCTGTCACTTGATGTTGTTAACCGCCTGGAGGTGGTAGGCGGAGGTGAAGGTTTAGACCGTGTCATTAAGCTTGTCAACGTTATAGAAGTCCCGGATATAATGGACTGGCTGATTGATGGAGAATTTTTGTTGACAACCGGTTACTCTTTTCGGGAATATCCTGAATTAATGGAAACCCTGATTCCCCGCATGAACCAGGCTGAAAGCGCAGGGTTGGCCATAAAAACCAAGCGGTTTTTAGACGAGATTCCAAAACAGATCATTGACAGTGCCAACCAATATAATATGCCCCTGCTTGAAGTGCCTTACGATTTATCTTTTTCCGAAATTATTGCCCCCATCCTGGGAGTCGTTTTTAACAAGCAGAATAAAATTTTACAAAAACTTGAGCAGGCCCACAAAAAACTGATGGACCTGGCCCTGAATGGCAGTCCCCTGGAAGAGCTTTGCAAAGAAACAGGCAAATTAATTTCCAACCCTGTAGCTATTGTCGATCGGGAAGGTGCTTTAATTGTCAATGAAGACTGTCCTGACAAGTACAAGTTTGAACTTTTCTTTTCAGACGGCAGTGTGGAAATCAAGCAGGAAAAGCTTCGTTTTGGAAACATTAAAGAGGTAAAGTACTCTCTTGAGTACGCCCCGGATACTGACAAACCTTTAACAATAAAAGCAATCAGGATACCTATTATTGCCGATAAGTATGAGTACGGGCACATGGTATCCGTAATTAATACCCCGATTTATGAACCTGATATTTTAACCATGGAGCGAGCAGCAACAATAGCCGCCCTGGAGTTTACCAAGCGTAAAGCCATTTTTGAGATTGAAAAAAGCTACTATAATGACTTCCTGGAAATACTTTTGTCTGCTGACTTTGACAACGTAGATGAAATAATTTCACGCGGTCGGGTATTTAATATTGACCTTCAACAGCCAACAACGGTAATTATTATCAATAGCAGCAGTTTAAATGAAATGAAAGATATAGAAAACTATATGAACATGAACGGTACGCGATCCAGGGAAGATTTACTGAGAACTATCAGTGATTTTTTTAGGCAGCAGAACATGAGCAACTATATCGCCGGATTTAAAGGAAACAATATTGTTATTATACTAAGTGCCGACAGCCAGCAGAAAAACGAACTCAAGGATACGGTAACAAAATTGGCCAGGTACTTAATAGACTCAACTAAACTGGGAACCAATATTAATATCGGCGTCGGCAGGGTTAATGATGACATATCGATGATCAGCCGCAGTTATGAAGATGCGCGGGAAGCGTTAAAGATTGCCCAGCTATCAGATACAGTTCAGGTAATATTCTTTGACAGTCTCGGGTTCTATAAAATATTAAGCGAGAAAAATCGCAGCGAGCTGGAAAAGTTTATTGAAGATCTGCTGCAGCCTGTTTTTGAATACGACCGGAACAAAAAAGGTGAGCTGATTAAAACCCTTGAAACCTATTATGAAAACAACCGCAATCTGAAACTAACATCCTCCAAGATGTACACCCATTACAATACTGTCCTGTACCGGATCAAGAAAATTGAAGAGCTGGCCGGGATTAGCCTGGATAACCCAGATGATGCTTTAAACCTTGAAATAGCTGTCAATATTCTCAAGCTATTCAAGAACAGCGCTGTTTAACAGCAAGTATTTTACTTTGTGAAGCAAGTATCCCGCCTGCTGAAGAATCTTGCACTGTGTAAATCAGGATAGGGGGCGGCCTTTAGGCCGCCGACCTCCGGGTAGAAGGAGCCACCCAATTGGTGGCTCCAACCCCCTCAGAACCCGGCGTGCGGATTTCCCGCACCGGGCTCCTCAGAAGTTGTTTCACAACATTACGTATTCTTTCAATGACGCATATGGTATTGAAAGTTTAGGCCGTAATAAAGGAAATAGTATCTTTATCTCTTGAAATTTATCCCATGTAACTTTGCCTTTCCTGCTTCGACTGCTGAGCACCTTCCTCCAGTAACTTTCTGTCCTGTGATACACCTTATATAGAGATTGAAAATTACCGGCAACCCCATAATAGGCATAATGCCCTCTAAGAATTTGGTTGATTTTCGCTGCTTGCTCCTCTATTGACCAGTGTCTAATATCCCGCTGTGTTTCATTTAGTTTTGTGATAATGCGTTTCAGCCTGGTCTTTTCCGTCTTTCTGCCAACCATAAAGTTTCCTTTACTATTTCTGGTGCAGTAATGAACGAAGCCGAGGAAATAGATTGTTTCAAGCTTCTTACCCTTTTCTCTCGACCATTTAGCAGCATATCGGCCAAATTCAACCAGTCTGGTTTTGCTCGGCTCAAGTTCCAGCGAAAATTTCCTTAATCTGAGCTCAAGCGCTTCTTGAAAACGTTTAGCATCTGCGCGGTATTGAAAGCAGACTACAAAGTCATCTATATATCTGACCAGATATGCTTCACCTTTTAACCTGGGCTTTACTATTTTCTCAAACCAGAGGTCAAGTGAGTAGTGCAGATAGATATTACTTAGCAGCACACTGATTGACCCACCCTGTGGTGTCCCAACTTTGTTTGGCTGTATTTCTCCGTCTTCCAATACTCCCGCTTTAAGCCAGCGCCTAATCAGGCTGATTATTCTAGGGTCTCCTATTCGATGTTCGACAAATTTCATCATCCATTCATGGTCTAAACTTCCAAAGAAATTCTTCAGGTCTGCTTCTAATACCCAGCTAACTTTCTTCCCCGAAATAATTTCGTTTAGAGTAGCAAGTGCATTATGTGCTCCTCTTCCCGGCCTTCCTCCGAACGAACAATCGAGAAAATCTTGCTCATATATTGCCGACAACACCTGTGCTGTGCTTCGTTGCAAAGCTCTATCGGCAACACAGGGCACTCCTATCGGCCGTTTTTCCGTTTTGCCCGGTTTTGGTATCCATACCCTTTTTACTGTCGGAGGCTTATAGCCCTTTCGGTGAATTGCACTGAGCATCTTATCGACCCAATTCGGGAAATCATTCGTAGCTTCTTCTACTGTAATTCCATCTGTTCCAACTGCCGTATCTTTGGACGTATGCTTCAAGCTTTCCCATATCATTTCCCTCGTTATGTGATGAGCCAGTGAAGTAAACCTGAGTTTTATTTCCTTTCGTGCTTTTGCTGCTATTCTTTCCAGTTTCGTTTCCATGGCTGGATTTCTCCTTACTTTGTATTAAGGTCCGAATCCTCCCTTTAAATGGAGCCCATGTTTCCTCAGAAAGATTCAACTTCTGCTGACCGCTTCCCCATGTAGCAGGCTCTCCCTGCCTCAGAGTACTATCAGTCAGTAAGACTTCCGGCAACCCTTCGGATTTTCCTCGCTTTACAGGCTTGTCCAATCCTATCCTGATTGGGAAGGTTGCCGGATCTCCCTTGTTCCCAAGGAGCCCATTGATATCATGCCGTAGGTACGAACCCCGGAAGCATTTTACTGCCTTTGCCATTATCAGGCAGTTCAATTCTGTCTTCCCCATTGAGAGAAAAGGTCGACTACTTCACTTCAGTTCAATTTCGGGGCTAATTATCCTATTCACTTTATTCCGGCCTGATATCTTCCTGTCTACGCTTCGCAGTGCCTGTCACCATGGCACCACGCAAGACTCGGTACTTGGCTGCTGGCCAGGCTTTGCCAAGGCAAACTTTTCAGCTCGCTTGTGCTCCTTGAGCTTTGCAAGGCGCAACTCCCACACCACCAAGCAAGCCGTTCGGCACTTGGCGGTTCGTCAAAATGAACGTACTTGCGAGTATCTGTTACTAAGACTTACAAAACCTATTCTGATTAGGTATTCATTGGTTAGGGTGCAATGTAGGATAGGGCTGCCGGCTATACGCCAGTAACCTTTCCTTGTATTGGCATATTCCCAGGCCTTGGAGTCTTCAATCCCAAGTTTGACCAGATTGTCATGTCTGGTTCTGATTTTACGCCACTGCTTCCAGATGCACATCCGCAGTCTGCGCCTAATCCATTCATCAAGTTCCGCGACTCTCTGCTTCATATCGGCCAAACCAAAGTAGTTGACCCAGCCAATGATGAGATAGTTTAGAGCTCTTATTCTTTGCTCCATACTAAGGCCGTTACTCCTTGACAGAATCTCTCTAACCCTGTCTTTGAATTTGTCCAGCGGTTTTGCGTGTACTCTTATCCCCACTCCATCCTTCTTGTTGTAGAAGGAAAACCCCAGAAACTTTCGTCTCCACGGTCTATCTACAGCGCTTTTATCCTGATTGACTTTCAGCTTNAGCTTCTTTTCCAAGTATTCGGTTATGCTTTGCATAACTCTTTCCCCAGCCCTTTTGCTTTTAACATAGGCGTTGCAATCATCAGCGTAGCGGCAAAACTTGTGNCCTCGTNTCTCCAGTTCCTTATCCAGTTCATCAAGCATGATGTTGCTTAGTAACGGGCTTAGAGGACCGCCCTGCGGACAGCCTTCCTCGACTTCTACTACCACGCCGTTTATCATCACCCCTGAATTGAGATAGGCCCGGATTAACTTGAGCACTCTTTTGTCCTTTACTTTCCTTGCCACCAAACTCATCAACTTGTCATGATTGACGGTATCAAAATACCGGGCAAGGTCGATGTCTACTACCCATGTATAGCCTGCTTCGATGTGGTCTTTAGCTTTGAGTACCGCTTCCTTGGCACTTCTTCCCGGCCTGAATCCGTAGCTGTGCTCGGAGAAGTCCGGGTCGAAGATGGGGGTTAATACCTGCAAAATGGCCTGTTGAATCATCCTGTCAAGCACCGTGGGAATTCCAAGTTGTCTTACTCCCCCGCCGGGTTTGGGTATCTCTACCCGCCTGACGGGTTTGGGGGTGTAACTACCCTCCAGTATGGCTTTCCGGATAGTTTGGCCATGTTCTTTGAGGTATGGCAGCAGTTCATCCACCGTCATCCCGTCTACTCCATGGCTGCCCCGGTTTGCCTTGACCCGCTTGTAGGCTGTATTCAGGTTTTCCCTGTCTACTATCCTTTCAAGCAGGTTACTGGAATACTCGCTGTCGTCGTTTCTTCCGTTCTCAGTCGCCGCAGATACACTCGGCACTCCCGGCATACCTTCGGGTTCCACCCTATTCTTTGCCGGCCAGTCCTCTTTTGAGGTTTTCTGCTTTCTTCGCGTATCTTTCGAGTACCTCAAACTTCCAAAACCTCCTGACGTTCGGCCCTTCAGTCGTCTGTCGACCTAATATGGCCTCTGCTGACTTCTGACAGTTCAGCCACCCATTACTGAGTAGGTTGCCGTTTTGAAATTCATCATCCCGGCGTATCTGCCAGACCTCCCCGGGTAAGAACGTTAACTTTCATCCCATCTACC
>SL_3KL_010_SEDDRAFT_10001537_pt1 | contig 21022 bp, 17 predicted proteins | sample SodLakKL_010_SED_2_FD_10381 | JGI IMG/M metagenome (IMG submission 10381) | reverse complement strand
GGATATTCGTAGCGGCGGCTTCGGCTTGCAGGTCTGCCATGTGGGCTTGCTTGGGCATCCATTCCGGGCCTGGAAAGGAACCGGAATCGCCGGCCACATACACCCGCTCTGCCCCCTCGACACGACAGAAGCGATCGGCCTTGAGCAACCCCCCTTCGGAACGGGTGAGCTCGGTGTTATCGAACCAGGGATTGCCAGTCATGCCGGGCATGAAGAGGATAAGATCCGCCGGGAAGTCCCCGCCCTCGGTGGTTACTTTTTCGTCGGAAAAAGATTTGAGCTTGTGACCCAGATGGGTGTGGATCCCGCGGCGCTCCATCTCCGCCAGCAGTCGCTTGACCGCCTTGGGTCCCAGCCGCTTGCCGGGCTCCGGCGCCGGGGAGAAGAAAGTCAACTCGAAGCGATCCCGGCGACCCTTCTTTCTCAGCAGACTGTCGATCCCGAACAGGAATTCGAACATGGGCCCGCCCCGCATGGCCTGGGGTTCCTTGGGGTTACCGGCGAAACCGAATGCAATGTGGCCGCCGTCCATGTTCTCCACGGCCATCTTGATGCGCATGGCGGAATCCACCCCCTCGCAGGGGGTAATGGCATGCTCGATACCCGGCAGTTTCTTGAGGAAACGCCCGCCGGTGCCTATCAGGATGGCGTCATTTTCCACCTCGCCGTTGTCAGTCAGCAGCAGGCGCCCGCCCAGGTCCAGGCCAGTGGCGCTGGCCTGGTGGTAGCGAATGCGGTGGCGTTCGAAAAAGCCCGCCAGGGGGCGAACAATATCCTCCGGCTGGCGCTGGCCGGTAGGCAGCCAGATCAGACTGGGCAGGAAGACGAACTCCGGGCGCGGGGCAACAACGGTAATCCTGGCTTCACGGTCCAGGGCCCGGAGGTGACGGGCTGCTGTGAGAGCGCCGAAACCGCTGCCTACCACTGTGATTTTATGGCTCATTGTTTATCCTTTCGTCATCGCGTCCTGGTGTGAGGCCTATCAATCCACCGGGGCCTTGATGGTGAAGGCACCGCGCAGTTCACCGGCTTCGTAGCCGTGGGCCTGGTCGTGGGGGTAACGCTCATCCAGGACCTGGCGGATTCCCTCCCCCATCTGTTCCCGGTCACCGTGGCAGGCCAGGCACTGGCTGTGGACCGGGATCGGGCGCATATAGCGGTAAAAGCGCTGATCGCCGTCGCTGACAAGTTCGACCTTTTCCATGTCAGCAAAATCCTCGCCCTTCTCGTGCCGCTGCTGGAATTCCTCCAGCTTCCGGCGCTCCCAGGCATCGGGCATGCCCAGCAGCGGATTCCGGACCCGAGTGCCCACCCGGGAAACCCGCCAGCCTCGTTCCAGGGACAGCCCGGCCTTGATGGCCGGCGCCTGGTCGCGGCAAACGCTGATCGCCTGGGGCGGACCACCGTCTCGCATGGCCGACTGGAGCCGCTCCATGAGATCGCCCGCCAGGCGACCGGTCATGGTTCGGGCCTCGGATCGAAATTCCTCCTGTTCCATATCACGGGGAACAGCCGTCACCGGCAGCAACAACAGAACGGCCAGAATGATTCGGATGGATGTCATGAATACCTCCCTGCCCGCTTCAAGGCTCATTAGTTTAGCGACCCCTCATATTATAGGGGCAATTTGCCGCCCACAAGTTGTCTCGGATCAATCAAATGGGCACTCGATAGGCCTCTGTGTAGTTCCGGGACCGGCCCTGGCGATGACCGCCGTCAACATGGACGCTGGTCCAGTGGTGCAAGCTGGGGTTCGTCCAAGCCTGGACGCTTCAATGCAGTCATTTCTGGAGGTGACAATCATGCGCATGTTAACTACCCCCCGCCGCAGCTGGATACCCAATCTGGATGCGGATTTCGACCGATTGTTTGACCGTTTCTCGCCCATGCTCACCCGGACGGATGAATCACTGGGCCTGACGGAATGGAATCCAGCCGTGGATATTCGCGAGGAAGCAGATCGTTTCCTGGTGCTCGTGGACATTCCCGGCGTGGCGCCAGAGGAAGTGGAAATCACCCTAGAGGGTGGCTTGCTCACGATCAGCGGCGAACGCAAGGAAGAGAAGTCCACCGACGACGAACATTATCGCCGTTCCGAGCGTTTCCACGGCAGTTTCTTCCGGCGTTTCAGCCTGCCGGATACCGCGGACTCCGATCATGTGAGCGCACGCTCCGACAAGGGTGTTATTGAAATCACCATCCCCAAGAGCAAGAAAGCCAAAGCGAACCGGATCCCGGTCAAGAGCTGAACCGGGTCGCTGGCAGCGACCGAACAGGAAAGAGCCCCAAGCCATGCCGGCTGGGGCTCTTTCACTGGGCCGCCGGTGAACTTGCCCCCGGACAGTCGGAGCGCCTAGCTGAGAACAAAAGTCACCCGCATGTCCACGCGGTAGCCGGTCACCTTGCCATTTTCCACATGCACCTTCTGTTCGGAGACCCAGGCACCGCGGATGCCGTCGACGGTCCGGGCCGCTTTCTCGATCCCTAGCTTGATGGCATCTTCAAAGCTTTCCGTCGATTGAGCGCTGATCTCGATAATTTTTGCGACTGACATAGCCGGACTCCTTCCAGGCGTGTTCTGTGGTTCAAAAGGCAAGTGTGATCGCCCCGTACCATCCGGACATTGACCGCAGTCATCGGTTCGGCCCATCGGGCGAGGCGATGACCGCGGTCAATGCCATCCAAGCTGCCGGCCCACAAAATCGGAGTTCCCTGCCAACGGGAAGCACTAGCCATGAAAAGGGATGATCACCGGGGCAACGGCCATGCCAGCGACACTTTCGTGATGTCGTGCCCGAAATGTCGAAAGCCATTGATGCTGTCCACCAGGGAGTTGGAGGTGGGCCATGAGCTGGAATGCATCCATTGCCAACACAATCTTCACCTGTCCACCACCACGCTCCCGGGCCAAAGCGGCCAGTTTTGGACCCTGGTCAGTGCCGAGGAGAACCGAAACCAGCACTGACCGCGAAACCGCCAGCGGCGTCCCGTCCTAATCTGTCGACCTGACACATCACAGGGACTGCAACATGAGCTCAACACAACATCAGGCAGTGGAGATTACGGTCGGCGGAGTCACCTTGCCCGCCATGCTTGACCGACCCGAACCGGCCCTGGGGCTGGTCCTGTTCGTACACGGCAGTGGCAGCAGTCGCTTCAGCCCCCGAAACGAGCAGGTGGCTCGGCACCTAAATGCGCAAGGCCTGTCCACGCTTCTGTTTGACCTGCTCACCGAAGCCGAGCACGAGCAGGACAAGATCGATGGCCGTTTCCGTTTCGACATTGACTTGCTCAGCGCCCGTCTGCTGGCGGTGCTCGACTGGTTGCGTCGGGAGCCCAAGCTGGCCGGGCTGCCGCTAGGAGTATTCGGCGCCAGTACCGGCGCGGCCGCCGCAGTTATCGCAGCCGCGGAACGACCGCGACAGGTGCAAGCGGTGGTTTGCCGCGGTGGCCGAGTCGACCTGTCCGGCGAAGCCCTGGCCCGGGTCCGCGCGCCGATTCTGATGATCATTGGCTCATTGGACCGGACAATCTACCGACTGAGTCGTTCAGCCACGCGTCAGATCACCACCATCTACGAGTTGCGTCTGATCGCCGATGCCTCCCACCTGTTTGAGGAGCCGGGCAAACTGGATGAGGTCGCTCAAGCTGCCGCAGCGTGGTTCCTGCAGCATCTAGCTGCGCCCGAGACCGAGATACCGCTCACGCAGCCATAGACAAATACCGGCCCAAGGACATACACCGATGAGAACATACACCGGCAAAAACGACCTGGCCGCACACCAGTCTGCCTGAAGGGACCAGATCGACGACCCTGAAAAGGGCACTGCAAACCTCCACGAACACCCTGCTTTTTGTTCCCCAGACCAAGCACTACTTCCCAGGTGACAAACCATTGACCCCGGTCACCACCTTCCCGAACTGCCGCTCATAGGATGAAGTTGTTCAGCATTGGGAGCAGACGCATGTTCGAGCTATTCGAGGATCGCGAACAGGCCGGTCGAGCCCTGGCGGCGGCCCTGGCACATTATCGGGACGAACCAGGGCTACTGGTGTTGGGGCTGGCCCGTGGCGGCCTGCCGGTGGCGGCCGAGGTAGCCGCCGGTCTTGGCGCGGAACTGGATGTGCTGGTCATACGCAAGATCCGCGCACCGGGGCACCCTGAACTGGCCATCGGTGCGGTGGGACCCGACCAGGTGCGCGTACTCAACGAGGACATCATCACCCAAATGGGTATCTCATTGGCTGAACTCGTTCATGCCACTCACAAGGCCCGTGCGGAACTGACTGAACGGGAGCACCGCTATCGCCTGAAACGTCCCGCGACTCCCGTGAGAGGTCGAACGGTTATTATCGTGGATGATGGCCTGGCCACTGGTGCTTCGCTGGAAGCGGCCATTGCCAGCGTACGCCAAGGTCAAGCCACCCGCATCATTACCGCAATTCCGGTCGGCGTTCCAGATGCCGTGCAGCGACTTGAATCCCGATCAGACCAATTGATCTGCCTGATGGCACCCAAAAACTTCGTTGCAGTCAGTCGCTGGTACCGGCATTTCAACCAGGTCTCCGATGATGAAGTTATCGCCTGCCTCAATCGTTTCCAGAAGAACACAGCCGATGGCGGCCCGCAATCAACAGATACTCACGACTCTCCACATCGCCCGCATCACAGTTGAAGGAGCGACCCCATGAACGGAAAACACCCTGTGATCGACAACCAGCCGGTGATCATTCCTGCGAAAACCTGTTCACTACAGGCGCGTCTATCCGCCCCGGCCCAACTGGATTCACTCGCATTGATCCTGGAATCAGCCAGCACCAAACGGCGGGACATTCGCCACCTAGGCCAGGCGCTGAATCGCTTTGGCATTGCCAGCCTTAGTCTGGATCTCCTGGAGGGCTGCGATGCAGATAACGGGATCTCACCAGCATGGCAGCATTTCAACTTGCCGCTTCTCTCGAACCGCCTGCGGCATGTCATCGACTGGATTGAAGAGGAGCCCTCACTGACTGGACTACCCATTGCAATCGTCGCTTCCGAATCTGCTGCAGCCGCCGCGCTGGTTTGTGCGGCACGGCAACCACACCGAATTCAATCCCTGTTTCTATATGATAGCCGCCCGGATCTTGCCGGCAGTCACCTCGCCCGAGTCCGTGCCCCAATTCTGTTCGCCCAGGGCGAGAATGATCATGCCACGCGTCATACCCTGCAGCGCACTATCTCACGCCTCGAATGCTCATTCAGAATCGCCATATTTGCGGGCACGGGCCGCCTGACATCCAGCAAGATGGCCTGGCAAGCTCTTATGGAGCTCGCCTGCAACTGGTTATCGGTGCAGTCCCGCCATCCGCCCCCGCCGGCACCTGTCTGCAGAAACCCCCTGATCATGCTCGGCCCTCAGACATCCGCCCGGGAGAAGCTGGGCTATTCAGGAGATATAGCCAGATGAAAACCGGTCAAGCCTGTATCCGCAGTGTGGTCTGCATCGAGGCAGAGGCCTCCATCCGTGAGGCGGCCCGACTAATGCGTGAGCATCATGTGGGCAATCTTGTCATCCTCGGAAGCGGGACGGATCGTCAGCGCCCGGTGGGCATCATCACCGACCGTGACCTGACTGTGGAAGTTATCGCCATGGAGGTGGACATGGACAGTGTCAGTGCCGGAGATCTTTTCGCTTCTCCGAAGCTCATTACCGCAGGTGTCGATGAAGAGCTGGAGCAAACCCTGGAGATAATGCGACGGCACGGTATCCGTCGGGTGCCGGTAGTGGAAGCCGACGGCCGCTTGGCCGGCATTCTCGCTCTGGATGATGTGGTGGAAATACTTGCCGAGCAACTGTCGATGATTGTAGGTGTAATTTCCCGCCAGCCTGGTGTCGAGGCTCGCCGGCGGGGCTAAAATCAAAGGTGAACCATGCAGATGTTGATCGGTGATATCGGCGGAACACGCCTGCGGCTGCGCTTGTTGGAATCGACAGGCAGAGAGTGGCAGATTCGGCATGAATCCATTCGCCGGAGCGAGGAATTTGACAGCCTGGAAGCTGCCTTGCGGAGCTTTCTCGAAGAGTTATCCCGGAGCGAGCGAGCCAATATCGTTGAGGCCTGGCTGGCGGTGGCCGGCCCCGTGTCCAACGGCCGGGTGCGGTTTACCAATCTGCCCTGGGAGAGCGAGGCACGTTTGCTGGAAACGGCGCTCAAACTGCCCAGAGTTCACCTGATCAACGACCTGGAAGCCCTGGCGCACGCCCTCCCCCATATTCCTCAAAGGCAATTGATCCCCATTCAGAAAGGCCCTCAGGAAAGCGGCCCACGCCTGCTGGTATCCGTCGGTACCGGGCTGGGAGTGGCGATCTGGTTTGTGGAAGCGGGTGGGATTCGCGTGTTGGCATCCGAAGGCGGTCACATCGATTTCGCCAGCCAGTCAAGGGAGCAGCATGCACTATGGAAGTCTCTGTCGAAATACCATGGTCATGTCAGCTACGAGCGATTGCTGTCGGGCTCGGGCCTGATGGAAATCTACAAGTACCATTGCGAACAACAGTCTTGCATGCCCTTTAATGGCCACACTCTCACCGAGGACCCGGCACCGCTGATCTGTCAGCGAGCGGAGAACCGCGAGGACAAGGCGGCCAATGCTGCCATCTGTTGCTTCAGTGAGATTCTTGGTGCATTCGCCGGCAATGCCGCGCTGATCAGCCTGGCCACTGGCGGTGTCTACCTGGCCGGCGGCTTGCTTCGCCGCTTACACCCCTTCCTCTCGGACCATCACTTCATCCAGGCCTTTCACCGGAAAGGCCGCCTTCAGGCATTGATGCAGACCATCCCCATCCATGCCGTAACCACACCAGAACCAGGTCTGGAAGGCATCGCCCGCCTGGCCATCCGGGAAAGCCTTGCTGGCAGCGAGCGAAACACGGGGGGCCCGGAGCAACCCAGCAACGCTGGTATCCACGCGGGGGCGTATTATCGCCTGCCTTGAGCCCGGAACTCCCTCACTCTTCACCCACGGGCATCATCCACGGCCGTCCATGATTCGGAATTTACCGGCAGCGAAATCATGGCGCGATGATGTTCGCCCAGATAGGACTCCAGGGTTTGCCGATAAAGCGATTCATAGGCCAGTACACGCTCACCCCAGCCGAAGGACGAGGACTGGGCCATGGCGTTGGCAATGATTTGTCTCCAGTCATCTGGTGACTGCCAGGAAGCCAGGGCCCGGTCCACCGCATTCAGCAGTTTCTCGCTGTTGACCGCTTCCATTTGAAAACCGTTACCGCGCTTTGGATCCACACCGACATCGATCACCGTATCCAGCAATCCACCCACCGGACTGACCACGGGAATGGTGCCGTAGCGCATGGCACACAACTGGGCCAGACCACAGGGTTCGAAGCGGGAGGGCATAAGCAGCATATCCGAGGCAGCATATACCTGGTGGGCCAGGGCTTCATCGAAACCCTGCTTGAAGGCCACCCGTCCCGGCCAGCGATGGGCCGCCGCCTTGAGTGCCCGGCTGACAGCCGGTTCCCCATCACCGAGCACCACGACATCAAGGTCGTTTTCCATCAACGCCGGCAAGGCCGCCAGCAACAAATCCGTACCCTTCTGCTCGGCCAACCGCCCCACCCAGGCCAGCAGCGGGCGACCCGGCTTGCGCTGAACAATCAGACCCAGACGCCGCCGGAGTCGATCTTGTTCCGCCTGTTTTGCCTTGCGGGTCTCGTTCAGATCAGTGCCATCATAATGATGGCTCAGCGAGGGGTCGGTGACTGGGTTCCAGGCTTCAGTATCAATGCCGTTAAGGATACCCGTGAGCTTGTCCGAACGGGATCGTAGCAATCCATCCAGACCGGCACCGAACAGGGGCGTCTGTATCTCCCGGGCATAACCCGGGCTGACAGTCGTAAGCCGGTCGGCAAAAACCAGCCCGCCCTTGATGAAGGCCACATCGCCATGAAACTCCAGCGCCTCGGGGTCATGAAGATCATCGGGAAGACCAAGCCGGGCCAGTATCTCGGGCGGAAAACGGCCCTGATAGGAAAGGTTGTGAATGGTGAACACCGTGGGCCGTTCGCAGCCGTTCATCCGCATCCAGACCGGTACCAGACCCGTGTGCCAGTCATTGCAATGCACCAGATCCGGCTCCCAGTCCAGACCCAGCGCCCCACCCGCGATATCCGCCGCCATTCGGCTCAGATGACTGAACTGTACGGGGTTGTCAGCCCATGGCTTGCCGCTTCGATTCAGATAAGGACGCCCCTCCCGCCTCAGTAGAGCAGCGGTCTCCACCATCCAGACGGGAACCGCTCCATGACCATTCTTATAGGCAAGCAAGCGACCCTTGAAACCCCGCGCCCGAGCTAGAGGCCTGGCCTGTTTGGAAAGACGCGAAGAATAGGCCGGAATCAGAACGCGCACATCATGGCCGCGCGCGGCCAGTGCCCGGGGCAAGCTACCCATGACATCGCCCAGTCCGCCCACCTTGACCAGGGGCGCCATTTCCGCAGCCACCATCAGTATCTTGAGTCGTTTCATGATCCTTCCCTCCATTCCAGGTAAACGGCGCCCAGGGGTGGCAGACACAAGGCAGCGGACCAGAGCCGGCCCATCCAGGGCGTATTGACCGCTTGTACCTGTCCGAGATTGCCCACGCCACTGCCGCCATAGCTGTCGGCATCGCTGTTGAGCACCTCCCGCCACCGCCCCCCCTCGGGCAAACCGATACGGTAGTTCTCACGTACCACGGGGGTGAAGTTGAAGAGCGCAAGCACATACCGAGCTTGCGCCCCTTTCCTCCCGGGCTCCCGGCGCATGAAGCTAATCACCGACTGGTCGGCGTCATGGCAGTCAATCCACTCAAAACCACTGGCATCGAAATCACCCCGGTGCAGAGCCGGTGTGTCTCGGTAAAGCCGGTTCAGGTCCCGGACCAGCCGATACAGGCCGGCATGCTCCGACACCTGTCTGAGCGATTCTGGCAGGCTGCCTTCGTGAGACCACTCAGTGGGCTGACCGATCTCATTGCCCATGAACATCAATTTCTTGCCTGGATAAGCAAAGAGGTAGGCATACAGCAGCCGGAGGTTGGCGAAGCGTTGCCAGCGATCACCCGGCATGCGGTTCAGCAATGACCCTTTTCCGTGAACCACCTCATCATGGGAAAAGGGCAGTACGAAGTTCTCGCTGAAGGCATACAGAATGCCAAAAGTCAGACGCTCGTGATGAAAACGGCGATGGACCGGATCATGAGCAAAGTACGCCAGTGTGTCGTGCATCCAGCCCATATTCCATTTCATGGAAAAGCCCAGGCCGCCCAGATGCACCGGTCGGGTCACCCCCGGCCAGGCCGTGGACTCTTCGGCAATGGTCATGCTGCCGGGGCATTCCCGGTGAGTCATGGTGTTCAGGGCCTGCAGAAAGGCGACCGCTTCCAGGTTCTCACGCCCGCCATGAACATTGGGCAGCCACTCCCCCGCCTCGCGTCCATAATCCAGATACAGCATGGCCGCCACGGCATCGATGCGAAGCCCGTCCAGATGGAACTCCTCCAGCCAGTAGAGCGCACTGGAGAGCAGGAAACTCATTACTTCATTGCGGCCGAAATTGAAGGCCAGCGTGTCCCACTCGGCTGTTTCACCCAGCCGAGGGTCAGCATGCTCATAAAGAGCAGTGCCATCGAAACGGCCCAGACCATGGGGGTCACGGGGGAAATGGGCCGGCACCCAATCCAGAATCACGCCGATGCCGGCCTGATGCAGACGATCGACAAAATAACGGAAATCATCCGGATTGCCGAAACGGCTGGTGGGGGCAAAATAACCGGTGGTCTGGTAGCCCCACGAGGCATCGAAGGGATGCTCCGTTAGCGGCATCATTTCCACATGAGTAAAACCGCTCTCCTCCAGAGCATGCACCAACGCATCCGCGAGCTGACGATAACCGAGAAAACTCCCATCCGCATTGCGGCGCCAGGATCCGGCATGCAGCTCATAGATACTGACCGGCGCATGACGCCAGTCCGGCCGCTCTCGCATCCAGTCGTCATCGCCCCACTCATGCCCGGGTTCGGCGGGGACCAGGCAGGCGGTACGGGGCCTGACTTCCCAGTGCCGGGCATAGGGGTCCCCCTTGTCGGCCACCTCCCCGTTCTGACTACGGATCTGGAATTTGTAATGAACGCCGGCTTCCAGGCTGGGAATGAACAGCTCCCACACGCCGGTATCGTCATGCACGGACATGGGATGACAGATGCCATTCCAGTGATTGAAATCCCCCACCACACTGACCCGCTCGGCATTGGGTGCCCAGACAGTGAATCGGGTACCACGGATGCCGTCGCGCACTGTTGGCTTCGCACCCATGATCTGCCAGGCCCGGCAATGGTGCCCATCATTGAAGGCCGCAAGGGCCTCCCGTTCCAGACTCAGCGGAAACTGGTAGGGATCATGAAGGCGGACAATCTCGCCATCGGCCTGCTTGCAGACCAGTACCCGGTGCCCGCTGTCGCCGATGCCGCTCTCCGGCAGGGCGCACTCAAACAGGCCAGCGGGGTTAACCGCCCTCATTGCCACTCGCCCCGGTTCAAGCCAGACCGCCTTTGTTCCCGGCAGCCAGGCTCGGTATCGCTTGCCCTGCTCTCCCAGCACGGCATGGGGCGAGTGATGCCGTCCCTGGCTCAGGCGCGTGACATCGTTGTCGACAAGCGATCGGGCTGGCATGGCTGGGTTCATCAACACGGGCCTTTTCATGTTCGGATCTCCCATCATCCAGCGGACCCGATACGCGGACGTTGACGGGCGTCAACACCTGAGCGGATGGGGGGTGCTCGAATGGAGCCACCGACCAACGGCAGGAGCGAGCAGAATGGTGGTGGAGAACAGCCCGGTCAGCGAACGTTTTGTCAGCCTGATTACTCGGGACACGCTGGCCCTGGTACTGGCCGGGGGCAAGGGCACTCGCCTGGGCTCCCTGACATCAGACCGGGTCAAGCCGGCGGTCCCCTTCGGCGGGCATTTCCGCATCATCGATTTCCCCCTGTCCAACTGCATCAACTCGGGCATCCGGCGTATCGGCATCCTGACCCAGTACAAAGCCCATTCCCTGATCCAGCACCTGCAACAAGGCTGGGGATTTCTGCGTTCGGAACTGGGGGAGTTCATCGAATTACTGCCAGCCCAGCAGCGCACCGGTGAGGCCTGGTATCGCGGCACCGCCGACGCGGTTTACCAGAACATGGACATCATCCGTCTGCACCATCCCCGATACCTGATGATTTTGGGCGGTGACCACATCTACAAAATGGATTACGGCGCCATGCTCGCTTTCCACGTTAACAACGATGCCGAGGTCACAGTAGGCTGCATGCCGGTGCCGGTAGAGCAATCCAGTCGATTCGGCATCATGGATGTGACCGATAACCATCGCATCACGCGCTTTATGGAGAAACCGGAACATTACGAGGGCATGCCCAATCATCCGGATCAGGCCCTGGCTTCCATGGGGATTTATGTTTTCAACACGGAATATCTTCTGTCCCGCTTGCTGGTGGACGCCAACAGGGAGGATTCCAACCACGACTTCGGCGAGGACATCATCCCCGGTGCTGTTCGGGAAACCGACTGCTATGCCTACCCTTTCCGCGACATGGCGAGTGACGGCCCGGGCTATTGGCGGGATGTGGGGGACATCGACTCCTACTGGTCCAGCAACATGGAGCTCGTCGGTCTCCGACCGGAGCTGAATATCTATGACCAGGATTGGCCCATCCTGACCTGGCAACGTCAGGCACCGCCCGCCAAGTTTGTGCTGGACGAGGAAGGTCGCCGTGGCGAAGCCCATAACTCCATGGTGGCCGGTGGCTGCATCGTCTCCGGCGCCCAGGTCAGCCACTCCCTGCTCTCCTCTTTCGTGACGGTGGATGAAGGTTCGGTGGTCGATCAGTCCGTGATCCTGACCAATGTGCACATTGGGCGTAACGTCCGACTCTGTCGGACGATTATTGAGATCGGCTGCCATATTCCGGACGGCATGCAAATCGGTTACGACCTGGAAAAGGACGGCCAGCGATTCGAGCTAAGCCCCGGCGGCATTGTGCTGGTGACCCCGGAAATGCTGGGGCAGGCGGTCCACCATGTCCGATAAAACGTTGCGGGTCGTGATTTGCTGGCATATGCACCAGCCCGAATACCGTGAAGTCTTTGGCGGCCAATTCCTGGAGCCCTGGACTTATCTCCATGCCATCAAGGATTACGCGGACATGGCCGCCCACCTGGAGCAAGTGCCAGGTGCCTGTGCAGTATTCGACTTCTCCCCAATACTGCTGGACCAGTTGGAGGACTACAGCGGGCGCCTCCAACGCCACCTGGCGGATGGCACACCCATCGGTGATCGTCTGCTGGATGCCCTGTCCCACCCGGTTTTGCCATTGGATGAAGATGCGCGCCGAGGGTTGGTGCGTGCCTGCTTGCAAGCCAACCGGCAGCGACTCATCGAGCGCTTCCCACCCTACCGGCGGCTGGCCGACATGGCCACCTCGGTGCTGGCGGAGGGCGACAACCTGGCCTATATGGAAGATCGCTTCATTCTCGACCTGCTGGTCTGGTTCCATCTGGCCTGGCTGGGTGAAACCCTGCGCCGGGACGACCGCCGCGCCGACCAACTTCTTAGCCGTGTCGGCAGCTTTAGTTACCAGGATCGACAATTGTTGCTGTCTCTTATCAGCGACACCCTGCGAGACTTGCTGCCCCGTTACCGGCAACTGGCCGAGAGCGACCGCATCGAATTGGCCAGTTGCCCCTGGGCCCACCCCATTTTGCCACTGCTGATGGACTTCAATACCGCCCGGGAGGCGCGGCCACAATCGCCCTTGCCCGTGGCCTCGCAATACCCCGGGGGCCGGGAGCGGTCAGCATGGCACCTGGAGACCGCCATCAAGCATCATCGCCAGTGTTTTGGCGATGACGCCCAGGGATGCTGGCCCGCGGAGGGGGCGATCAGTGGCGAGACGGTCAAGCTGCTGGGCCAAGCCGGGTTCAGCTGGACCGCCAGCGGCCAGGCAGTACTCTGCAACAGCCTGGGCCGCCCCCATCCCGATTCCGATGACATCCATCGTCCATGGCGACTCAGCGAGCAAGGACCGGCAATCTTCTTCCGCGATGACGGACTGTCGGATCTCATCGGCTTCACCTACAAGGACTGGCATGCCGACGACGCCGTTGCCAACTTCATTCACCACCTGGAAACCATTGCCGCGGAACCGGCAGAACCCGGCCGGGTAGTCTCGGTGATCCTGGATGGGGAGAATGCCTGGGAGCATTACCCGGAGAACGCCTACCATTTTGTCGGCACCCTCTACCGCAAATTAGTGGCTCACCCCGATATTGAGCTCACCACCTTCTCCCGTTGCCTGCGCGATCCCGCCGTGTCCATTCGACAGTTGAAGGGCTTGCGGGCAGGCAGCTGGGTGCATGGCAATCTGGATACCTGGATGGGCGATGAGGACAAGAACCGGGCCTGGGAAATGCTGGTGGCCGCCAAGCAGCAGTGGGACCGCTTGCCAGACGACATGCGCGAACGCACTGGCCGGCAGCTGGCTGTCTGCGAAGGCTCCGACTGGTTCTGGTGGCCGGGCGACTACAACCCCGAAATGGTAGTGGCACGATTCGAACGGCTGTATCGCCGCCACTTGGCCGACCTCTACCGCCTCATGGGACAGCCATCGCCGGACTACCTGGAACAACCCTTCTCCAGGGGCAGCGGCCAACCGGAGGGGGGCGGGACCATGCGGCCCGCCCAGTAATCATGGACCGCAACTTCGTCTTTGGCCGCCGTCGTGCCGGGGTACTGCTCCACCCCACCTCCCTGCCGGGTCCCGGCCCGGTGGGCACCCTGGGCAAGGCCGCCATGAGCTTCATCGACTTCCTCAGCGAGGCCGGCGTCAGCGTGTGGCAAACCCTGCCGCTGCTGCCGGTGAACGAGAGCGCCTCGCCTTATCAGCCGTATTCCCTGTTCGCAGGGAACACGGCCCTGATTGATGCCGAGCAGGTGGCCGAGGATTTCGACCTGCCAAGTCCAGGGGTCGGGGCGGCCGGCCCGGAACTCATCACGGCCGCCATGAGCAAGATCAGGCACCAGGAAAACCGGGCCATGGGCAATGCCTTCGAGGCCTTTCGCCACCATCACCGTGAGTGGCTGCATCCCTGGTGCCAGTTTCAGGCCTTGCACTGTCTCTTTCGCGGCACGGCCTGGCCGCATTGGCCGGCCTCCTTCCGCCATTACGAACCCGATCCGGTATTGCCTCTGGACAACGGACTCCAGGACGCCATGGACCGGGAAGCCTTCTGCCAGTTTCTCTTCCATCAGCAATGGCGACGCCTGAAGACGGCAGCCAACCGGCGCGGCATCGCCTTGTATGGCGACCTTCCTTTCTACCCGGCTGCCGACAGTGCGGACACCTGGCAGTACCCGCAGTATTTTGATCTGGACGAATTCGGACACCCAAAACGAGTTGCCGGCGTGCCCCCCGATGCGTTCAGCGAGACCGGGCAGAGCTGGGGCATGCCCATCTATGATTGGGACCGCCTGCAGGAGGATGGCTTCGCCTGGTGGCAGGCGCGCTTGATGAATCAGCTGGAACTGTTCGACATTCTGCGCCTGGATCATTTCCGGGGTCTGGAAGCCTGCTGGTCCCATCCCGCGGACGGTGAAGCCCTGGACGGCGAATGGACACCCGTGCCGGGGGAGGCCTTATTGCAGAAGGTTCACCGGACCCTGGGCGACTTCCCACTGGTAGCCGAGGACCTGGGCCACATCACCACCGCCGTGGAGCAACTCCGAGAACACTTTGCCCTGCCCGGCATGCGCATATTGCAATTCGGTTTTGATGGCAGCGATGGCAACCCCCATCATCCGGACAACCACGACAGCCATTGCCTGGTGTACACGGGCACTCATGACAACGACACCCTCATGGGTTGGTGGTGGGAGCTACAGGAAGATCAACGCCCCCGGGTGATGGAGGCACTTTCGCAGCAGGCACTGGGGCCGGAACAGGCCATGCACTGGCGGCTGGTGAACTGCTGCCTGGAATCCCTGGCGCAATTGAGCGTGATGCCCATGCAGGATCTTCTCGGACTGGGCAGTGAAGCACGCATGAATACTCCGGGCACCGCCGTTGGCAACTGGTCCTGGCGACTGACCGGCAACGAACCGCTTGAGGAGGTGGCAGATCATCTGCGGGCTCGGGTGGCCGCCAGCGGCCGGGATATTACCGATATCAAATCTCAGCCACCTCCCCCTCGGAGAGCCAGATCATCTTACCCAGTTCGAAGGGGTGACTGAGCAATTCATGCCGGGGATACAGACGCACGCGCAAGCGAAACAGGCCATTCTCCGGTGACGGCAGTACAAGACGGAATACCCACGCCGCTTCTTCCTCTTCCTCAGAGGCTGAAAAGACATGCACCAGGGTTTCGGCGGCTTCTCCATGTCCATCGTCACCGTCAAGCAGGCACTCCAGCACCACATCACCAGGCTCAAGGCCGTTGAGCCAGACCAGGGCCTCCAGGTTCAAACGCTCGCCAGTGAGCATGGACCTCGGTGGCGCACATCGCCACTGGAGTTCAACGCCTTCCCAGCACTCGGCAACCCTGGCCCTCCAGACGGCAAGACGCTCGGCCTCGACAGCACCGTCGGCGGTGAGGCGCTCACCCTGACGAGCCGCGGGCGCATAAAGGCGCTGGGCATAGTTCCGAACCATGCCTTCGGCATTGAAACGTGGAAGCACACTGATCATGGATCGCTTTGAGCGAGCTACCCAGTCCGGTGAGTAGCCACCGGGACCAATACGGTAATAATCAGGGATTACCTCCCCCTCAAGAAGATCGAGAAGATCCTCCGCTTCCACCCGATCCCGCTGCTCGGCGGACAGCTCCCGATCATGGGGCGCGATGGCCCAGCCGTTGTCACCGTCATAACCCTCGGCCCACCAACCGTCCAGAATACTCAGATTGATCACACCGTTCATGGCCGCCTTCTGACCGGAAGTCCCACTGGCTTCCATGGGGTACTCGGGTGTATTGAGCCAGACATCCACGCCCGTCACCAGCTTGCGCGCCAGGGCAATGTCATAGCCTTCGATCAAAAAAATCCGGTTGAGAAAAGGTGGCCGGGAGGCAAATTCGTGAATGCGCTTGATCAGGGCCTGCCCGGGCACATCCTGGGGATGGGCCTTGCCGGCAAAGATCATGATGACCGGCCTATCGGGATCATTGAGCAGCCGCCCCAGGCGATCCAGATCCTGGAAGACCAACAGGGCGCGCTTGTAAGTGGCGAAGCGACGGGCGAAGCCGATGATCATTGGCCGGGTATTCTCGGGGGAAAACACCGCCTCCATACCCTCAATCCGGGAGCGGGGATAATTGTTGCGGCAATACTGCCTGTACAGGCAGCCATGCAATGCACCCAGCATGTCGCTCTTGAGTGATTGCGTCAGGCTCCAGAAGCGATGATCGGCAATGCTCCCCACGGCTTCCTTCCAGAAGTCCACATCACCCAGATGCTGTCGCCAGTCCGGGTAGCGCCCATCAAACAGATTGACCCATTCCCGGGCCAGAAACGTGGGCACATGGACACCATTGGACACCCAGGTGATGGGATTGTCCGACGGATCCAGGTCCGGCCACACATGCGCCTCCATTCGCGCCGCCACATCCCGGTGTACGGCGCTGACACCGTTGTGCCGGCGTGATCCACGCAGGGCAAGGGCGGTCATGTTGAAGGCGTCCGTCCTCTGGGGAGAGGCCCCGAGCGTGAGCAATACTGGCAGAGGCACGGACAAGGAATCGGCCAGCGGCGCGAGATAACGCTCCGCCAGTTCACGGGCAAACAGGTCATGCCCCGCTGGGACAGCAGTATGGGTGGTAAAGACCGTAGCAGCCGCCACCGCTTCCAGAGCCGCGGGAAATGTCATGCCCTGGCTGACCCCTTCCCGGCAGCGCTCAAAAATCAGAAATGCCGGATGCCCTTCGTTAATGTGCCAGACGGTTGGATTAAACCCCATGGCACGCAAGGCACGCACACCCCCGACACCCAGCACCATTTCCTGCTCAATGCGCGTCACCCGGTCACCACCATAAAGCTGGTAGGTGATGTGTCGGTCGTCCGGCCGATTATCCGGCAGCTCCGTATCCAGTAGCAGCAGTCGCAATCGCCCCACCTGCGCCTGCCATAGTCGAATGGCCACCGTACGACCCACCAGCTCGATCTCGACCCGAAGCTCCTCGCCGTCATCATCCAGCACAGGCGTCACGGGCAAGTCCCCCACCCGGAAGGGCCGGTAGATCATTTCCTGCACGCCATCACGGTCAAGACGTTGGGTGAAGTAGCCCTGCCTGTACATCAGGCCGACAGCGATAAAGGGCAAATCCAGGTCGCTGGCCGCCTTGCAATGGTCTCCCGCCAGAATACCCAGCCCACCTGAATACAACTGCAGGCTCTCGTAGAGGCCGTACTCCATGCAGAAATAGGCCACCAGATCATGGCCCGTTTCCAGACCGCTGACGGCCTGCAGCGGCCGGTCTCGCTCCGCCGAAAGGTAGCTGTCAAAGGCGTCCAGTACGCTCTTGTACTGGAACAGGAAATCGGGGCTCTTGGCCAGCGTCTGCAGCCGTGCCTGTGAGACCCGTCGCAGAAAGATCTTCGGGTTATGGTCGCAGTGACTCCAGAGCACCGGGTCAATGCGGTGAAACAGTCCGCGAACCCGGCGTTCCCAACTGTAGTAGAGATTGCCGCTCAGCTCATGCAGTCTGGCGAGCGCTTTTGGCAATCTCGGTCTGACTTCCAGCGAGTACCCGTCTTCGGTCATCACTCTGCTCCCCGCCGTATCCACCGGCATAGTCATTCCATCTCATGGAATGTAAAGCTCGCGGGTGACGATCATGTTGACCGCCGTCAATGCAGTCGAGGGTGAGAGGTTCGATGCTGTGTCACCACCTTCGGCACACTTCCCCATCAAAGGAGGAGGTCAGCATGAAAATCACACTGAGCGTACTCAAAGCAGACATCGGATCCATCGGGGGCCACATCCAGCCTTCCAGTGCACTGCTGAACAAGGTCCGGGATGTGGTTCAGCACAAGGGCCGCAAGCTCTTGCTGGACAGCCGGGTCAGCTGGACCGGCGACGATATTGCCATCCTGATGACCCACCAGCATGGCCCCTCAGCGTCCCCCATCCATGAGCTGGCCTGGGCGGCTTTTCTGGCAGGGACCGAGGTGGCTCGCTCACAGGGTCTTTACGGCGCCGGTCAGGATCTTCTGGCGGACGCCTTCTCCGGCAATGTGCGCGGGATGGGGCCGGGCGTGGCGGAAATGGAATTCGAAGAAAGGGATGCGGAGCCTTTTGTGTTGTTCGCCGCCGACAAGACTGACCCGGGTGCTTTCAACCTGCCCCTGTACCAGGCATTTGCCGACCCCATGAACACTCCGGGGCTGCTGCTTTCGCCCGAATTGGCCCAGGGCTTCCGCTTCGTGATCATGGATGTGGCCCATACCGGCGAAGATCGGGTCATCGAACTGCAGGCGCCGGAGGACCTCTACCGCATCGCTGCCCTGCTCCGAGACCCGGAACGCTATGTGGTGGAATCAGTCTGGTCACGCCATACCGGCAAACAGGCCGTGGCGGCGTCCACCTCCCGCCTGCACAATATCGCCGGCAAATACACCGGCAAGGATGATCCGGTCATGCTGGTTCGCGTGCAGAAGGATTTCCCGGCCACAGGCGAAATCCTGGCCCCCTTCAGCACCGGGCATTTCGTCGCCGGCGGCATGCGCGGCTCCCACAATATGCCCCTGATGCCAGTGCCACTGAACGCCGGCACCAGCTACTTCGACGGCCCACCCATCGTCACCGGCGCTGCATTCTGCGTTCATGACGGCAAGCTGACCGACCCAGTGGATGTCTTCGCCCATCCCTTCTGGGATCGGGTCCGTGATCAGGTAGCCGACAAGGCCATGGAGATGCGCCGTCAGGGCTTCTTCGGTGCCGCCATGCTGCCCATGGATGAACTGGAATATACCGGGATCACAACCACTCTCGACACCATGGACAGCCAGTTCCGGCTTCGCCCGAATGGGCATGCAGAGGTCCGGCATGCCTCCTGAAAGGCCTTGAACAGGGGTGGCTGCCGGGTGATACCAGCCGCCGCCCTTGCCCGCCTCTTTTTAGGCTACACTGAGCTCTCCGAACACCGCTCGACGAACTGGAGAGCTGTCGATGGAAAAGGATGAACCCGTCGACAATCCATCGGAGCCGCCTTTCAGCGACCCTGATCTCGGCCACCTGATCCAGGCCTTGCCCGCACTGGTGGCCCATATTGGAACGGACTTCCGGGTCCGCTTTGCCAATAACGGCTACCAGGACTGGTTCGGCCTTGATCCGGCAGCCCAGGTCGGAAAACACCTAAGGGATGTCATCGGACAGCGGGCATTCCGAGTACTGGCATCCCGATTTCGCCAAGCCCTGGCCGGTGAACGCTCGGAATACTTCGGCAAAGTTCCCTATGCCCGAGGTGGCACACGTTTTATCCGTGGCACCTATATACCCAGTCACGATAAAGCCAATCGGATCGATGGGTTCTACATCCTCAGTGTGGATCTCAGTCGTCAGCACCAGCTGGAAAACGACCTGGCAAATGAAGCTCGCCGCAGTCAAACCATAATCGAGTCTGCCATTGACGGCATCATCACCATTGATGAGACTGGCATCATTCAGACCGCCAACCCAGCCGTCGAGCGGATATTCGGCTACCCGATCAGCGACCTTCTGGGCCAGAACATCAGCATCCTGATGCCGAGTCCCCACAAGGAACAACACGATGACTATCTCAAACGCTATCTGGAAACCGGTGAAGCACGCATTATTGGTGTCGGGCGCGAAGTCACGGGCCGCAGGAAAGACGGCAGCAGTGTGGACATACGCTTGTCTATATCAGCGTTTGAGATGGATGGTCAGGAAATGTTTGTGGGGTTTACCCATGACAACACTGAACGCAACAGGGCTCGCAAGGAAGTACGGGACTATCTGGCACAACTGGCTCGTCTCGACCGCGTGAAAGGAATTGGGGAGCTGGCCGCCAATCTCGCCCATGAGATTCGTCAGCCACTGATGGCCATCCAGGCCTCGGCCGTTGTCGCCAGCCGCCTTGGTGATGATCCGGACCAGAAGGCAGAACTTACTGGCGCCCTGGACCGAATCGCTCAACAAAGCACCCGGGCAAATGACATCATCAAGCAACTACTGGCTTTCCTCCAGAAAGGCGAGCCGGGCGAACGGGAAATTTTCGATCTCAACAGCCTGTTAAGCCATGTGCTGGAACTGCTTTCTCACGAACTTGATCTATCCGATATCAATCTGAAAACGAACTGGAGCGAACCTCACTGCCTTTGCCTGGTAAACCGCATCCAGATAGAACAGGTTCTCTACAACCTGATTCGCAATGCCATCGAATCCTTCGAGCCTGGTCGGGGGCCACCCAGCATTGAGGTTGGCTGCCGCGTGAGTGAGCAGCCTGGCTATTGTGAAGTGTATGTTAAGGACAACGGCATCGGCATCGACGAAAAACACCTGGGACTGCTTTTCGAACCCTTTTTCACTACCAAAGCCCACGGCATGGGGCAGGGCCTTCCCATCTGTCGCTCTCTCATCCGTGAACACGGCGGTGAACTTGTCGGCGATAACCACCCCGAAGGTGGGGCCAAATTCCACTTCACACTACCTTTGGTCAGGACAGTGACATGAGCAAGCACAGGGGGGTTGCCATTATCGTGGACGATGATGCGGATGTGCGTGGATCACTCGCCAGCCTGCTCACCGCAGCCAACTTCCGGACCATGACCCATGCCAGCGGCGCCGCCCTGCTTAAGGCCGGCCTGCCCACCCAGCCCACCTGCCTGATACTGGACCTGCAGCTACCTGGTGAAGACGGCATCCACATTCAACGCCAACTGCGGGAAAGGGACCCGCAGC
>SL_3KL_010_SEDDRAFT_10001536_pt1 | contig 21031 bp, 15 predicted proteins | sample SodLakKL_010_SED_2_FD_10381 | JGI IMG/M metagenome (IMG submission 10381) | reverse complement strand
AAAAACTTAACGACTAACTGACAAAAACTGGTATTAAGCCGGTCAATTTAATCGGTATCCTGAGCCATTCGGGAAATGATTGAATCAATGGGTACCCTGTACACTCCATTTTCAAGATCAACTACTCCAAATGATGACAGTATTTCCTGATCACGTACTTTTACTTCCTGTATTTCAAAATATTCACTTTGCTCGGAAACCTGCTGTATTGTTGATGATGTACTGAAATGGTATAAGCTGATCAGAGCAAGAATTGTTAATAAAACGAATCCGGTACCGAATATACTCCAGAATGCGAGGCGTTTCATATTCAGGTAATCATAAGACGCCCCATATTCGATTTCCCTGGAAAAAATTTCATCGGCTGATTCAAGGTCCACTTCATCTGAAACAGATGAGTCTGATACCTGGCCTTCGGCTGCACTTTTTAATATCTGCAGTTTCTCATCGGAAAGATCCATTTCGTATGCCCAGGAGAGGAGTTCTGACAGACTTATTTCATGCTTCTCCGCAATTTGCCGGGGGGATTCTGTTTCACTTGAGACAGCCTCAAGTACTACTTTCGCTTTGAATTCGCGACTATATGATTTTTTTTCATTACTCATAACTATCTGTACTCAATCAATCATTATTGATGGTAGTGTTTCCCTAAGGAATCTGCCAAATTCGGATCATTTACCGGTATAAGATTATGTTTTTTCAATTTTCGAAAGAAAAGGCCAAAGAAAATTCCTCCAAGTCCAAAAATGGTTGTAATATCCATCCAGCTGATGCTGATACCGTGATGATCCATAATAGGCATTGCAATCCAGTAAAGCTCGATAAAGTGCATAAACAGAACAACAATTGAAGTAAAGATCAACAATTTTCTGCTGTGTTTGGAGTCCCTGTTTAGCAGAACGATAAATGGCAGTATAAATCGGCCAATGATCAGGGAATATGAGATAAATGCCCAGCTCCCCTCAAGCCTGTGGTAATACCATAGTGTGGCTTCCGGTATATTTGCATAATAGATCAGTAAAAACTGTGAGAACGCGATATAGGCATAAAAGACAGTAAAAGCAAAAAACCAGGCGCCAAGGTCATATATATGAGCTTTCGTAATCGTATTCTCCAATATTCCCCGGTTTTGCATCCAGAGAATTAAAAGGAATAACATAGGGAAGAATGCCTGAAAACTCATTGCAAAAAAGTATACACCAAACATGGTTGAAAACCAGTGTGCATCAAGAGACATCAGCCAGTCAAAACTCGCAAAAGCTATGGTAAGTGCAAAAATAAGTATTCCGGGCGCGCTTATTTTTCTCATCAGCGTTGTCAGGCCCCAGTCTTTTGTCAAATCCATCTCAACTGAAGCCTTATGGAGCCTGTAACCAAGCCATCCCCAGACACCGAAATAGAGTATCTGACGGATAATAAAGAAAGGCTCGTTCAGATAAGGGACTTTACCTTCCATAATCGGATCCCCGATGACATATGATGGGTCAGTCCACGAATAGAGTGTTCCCATTCCAAAAATAACCGGGATGAAGAAAATTGCCCAGATCCAGATATAGGATGAGAAAGTTTCAGGGATTCGCCTCATAACCGTTCCCCATGAGGAACGAGTAATATGGTGAATCATAACCATAAAGAGAGCCGATAAAGCAAAGGAAGTAAAAAAGGTGAAACTGGTCAGGTATGAGAAGAAAAATTGTTCCTGATTCAGAAAATATCCAACACCGCTTGCAATAAGTCCGACAATTCCGACACCGAACAGAGTTTTATTGGTGTCCAGTTCGGCTGGAAATTCAATTGAATCCGTAAGTTTAGGGCTGCTTGTCGCCATGTATCAAATCCTGGATTTTAAATCAGTTATTCGTCTTCAAGTGATTTTATGTATTCAATCAGTGAGTTTATTTCATCGTCTGACAGATGTGCAAATGCCGGCATCACATTCGCGTACCCGGCAGTTACACTTGCTCCCGGATCTGTGATCGATTCATACAGATATTCTTCATCAGCGGTAACTGTCGATCCATCATCCAGCTCTACCTCACTTCCGTACAAGCCGGCCATTGTTGGCCCGATCATCGGTGAACCATCTATCGAATGGCAGGCCTGGCAGCCATTTTGAGTAAAAAGCTGTCGGCCGAGATCTGCACTTACTTCACCTGGTTCATCAGCCACTGCGCGCTCTTCTTCAAGTGCAGCCAGACGCTCCTGTTCCTGAATATGAGCTTCCTGAAGAGCAGCAATATCAACATCGAACTCCCGGATTGTCTCCTCATCTATGTTTTGACTTTGCTGGAGGGCACGTACATAAGCAACGATTGCCCAGCGATCTTCTACCGGGATCTGAGATCTGTAAGACGGCATGGTTCTTACACCATTATAAATAGCAGAATAGATTTCACCTAACGGCAGCTCCCTTACACGGGCATCATGGAAGGAAGGTGCAGGCACATATCCGTATTGACCAGTCATGATAATCCCCTGGCCATCACCGGTGCCTCCATGGCACATGGTGCAAAAAATATCATACCTGTCCTGACCACGATAGAGGAGATCTCTTGTAACATCAACCGGAAACTCATCTACAAAATCTCCGTCTTCATCTATTCCTTCATAGAGTTCAATATTTTCTCTTAATGCACCTCTTGCAACTGTGCCTGCTACAGGAGGCCTCATTGACCGGTTGTCATCAAAAAACGGATTTTCCTGCTGTGCATTAAAACGCTCCTGGAAATACATATTCTGCTGCGGGTGAACAGGCGGTTTATCCGATAGTTGGCCACGGCACGATACCAGGGTAACAGCAATGAGCATAAGAGCAGTCAGTGTAACCCTCGAATGACGAGTAAATTTCATGGTTGTGTTATCACATTTATTCATCGTAAACCTCTTCAATATGTAACGCACCGGCGTTTTCAAGAAGATTTTGCACTTTTTCAGATTCAAACTGCGGATCGGTAGCTTCAATACAGACGAAGAAACCGTCGTCAGTAACTTTTTCAAACCGTTGACTATTAAATAGCGGATGGTTGAATTTTGGAAGCCCATTCAAAAAAAACATCCCAAAAGTGGCTCCAAATGCTGATAATAAAATGGTTAACTCGAATGTAACCGGAATCCAGGCCGGAATATTCATGAGAGTTTTACCACTGATATTTAATGGATAATCGATCACAGACATATAATAAATCATAGCAAATGCCCCTAATAACCCTATTAATCCATGGCTTAAAACGATCCAGCCAAGTTTGGATTTTTTCAGGTTCATCGCTTTATCCATACCGTGGATAGGGAAGGGGCTATACGTATCGTAGTCCCTGTATCCGCTTTCACTAACAGATTTTGCAATATCAATTAACTCCTTTGGATTCCGGAATTCAGCAAGGATTCCAAAGAGCTTTTTTTCAGTTGATTGAGAGTCCATACTCATGATTTCTTTCCGATTTACCGATTATCTGTTCGCGTTTTGATTCCCCGTTTCATTCCGAATCGGTTCCGGTACATCTACTTTTGGTGAAACAAAGTTTCCATTTTCATCATAATTATGTGGATCTGCCTGCGGCATCACGTTTTTAATCTCAGCAACTGCAACCATCGGGAGGAAACGCAGGAACAGGAGAAAGAAAGTGAAGAAAAGGCCGAAAGTTCCAACATATGTCAGAACATCCCACATTGTAGGGCTGTAATACCCCCATGATGAAGGCAAAAAGTCTGTCGAAAGTGATGTAACTGCAATCACAAATCGTTCAAACCACATACCGATATTCACGATGATCGATATAACGAAGGTCAGTGCGACATTGCGCCTGAACTTCTTGACCCAGAATAACTGAGGTGAAACAACATTACAGGTGATCATAATCCAGTAAGCCCAGGCATAAGGGCCGGTTGCTCTCAGTATAAAAATAGCTTTCTCATATTCAACACCACTATACCATGCGATAAAGAATTCCATCAGGTATGCAAATCCAACCATCATACCTGTTACCAGGAGTATGATATTCATCTTCTCCATGTGGTCGATGGTCATAATATCTTCCATCTTATAGATCTTGCGGCAGACGATCATCAGCGTCAGTACCATCGCAAATCCGGAGAAGATTGCACCCGCAACAAAATAGGGTGGGAATATAGTTGTATGCCATCCCGGGATAACGGAAACAGCGAAGTCGAATGATACGATGGTGTGTACAGATAATACCAGAGGAGTGGCAAGGCCTGCAAGAATCATGTAAGCTTTTTCATAGGTCCACCAGTGCCGGTTACTGCCTCTCCATCCCAGTGCAAATGTACCGTAGACCACTTTGCCGATTTTACTTTTTATCCGGTCACGAACTGTTGCAAGATCGGGAACAAGGCCTACATACCAAAACAAAGTCGATACTGTAAAGTATGTTGAAACAGCGAATACGTCCCATAAAAGCGGGCTGCTGAAGTTCGGCCACATGGCCATTTGATTGGGAATCGGAAACAGCCAGTAGACAAGCCAGATCCGTCCGACATGAATAGCCGGAAAGACACCCGCACACATAACAGCGAAAATGGTCATCGCTTCGGCAAACCGGTTTATAGCTGTCCGCCAATCCTGCCGGAAAAGAAAGAGAATCGCAGATATCAGTGTTCCGGCGTGCCCGATACCAACCCACCATACAAAGTTAATGATCGCCCAGCCCCAGTTGGCAGGTGTATTTAATCCCCAAATACCGGTACCCTCCCAAATCAGGTAACCAATAGAAAAGAGCATGATAAGAAGTAAAATGTTGGAGATACCGAATGCGATGTACCATCCTTTAGGCGTTGGCCTTAGGTTGATATCGGTCACCAGAGCCGTAATACTTTTAAAACTGTGGTCCCCTTTGACCAAAGTTGGCTCATGTACGTATTCGTACGTTTTACTCATGTTTTATGTTTTACGATTAAAGCCTTTGGTTATCCCATGTCGGGGTTTGGATTTCTGAGTTTGGCCAAATATGATGTGCGAGGCCTGACATTCAGTTCTTCAAGCATCACATAATTACGCTCATTTAATTTAGCCCTGGAGACTTCACTGTCCCGATCGGTTAAATCCCCAAAATAGATAGCATTTGCCGGACAAGCTTGCTGACATGCCGTTTTAACAGCGCCGTCTAAAGGTTTCCATGAACCTGATCGCAGTCTTTCGTCTGATTTCGCCCGCGATACTCTTTGTACACAATAAGTACATTTCTCCATGACACCCCTGAAGCGGACTGTAACTTCCGGATTCATTGCCATCTGGATTATCTCAGGATCATCGCCTGTCGTTAAAAATTCCCTGGTATAGTTGAAAAAGTTAAACCTTCGTACTTTAAATGGACAGTTGTTGGCGCAATAACGAGTTCCGACACACCGGTTATAGGTCATCTGGTTCATACCGTCATCACTATGAACGGTAGCAGCAACCGGACACACCTGCTCACAGGGTGCAAGTTCACAATGCATGCACGGAACCGGTTGATGCATCGCTTTAGGATTGTCTTCATCTCCTTCATAATACCTGTCAGTTCGTATCCAGTGCATCATCCTTCGCCGGCCGACTTCACGTTTCCCGACTACAGGTATATTATTTTCAGCCTGGCACGCAATGGTACAGACGCCACAACCGAAACAGGCATTCAGGTCGATTGCCATTCCCCATTGCGGTTCGTGTTCAGGGTAGTCCATTGGAGTAAAGAGCGTAATTGGATGCTCATCGCCCTTTTCAAGTGCCTCTTTCATTCCGGGTACTTCGAATCCGTGGAATTCTCTAAATGAAGCGAATTCGGGATTATCACGATACTCATTCATTGTGGCTTCCCGAATCATATCCCGGCCTTCGATATTGTCGTGATCCTGAACACAGGCAATTTCATAATTTCTGCCAGTGAGAGAGATTTCAGCTCCCTGAAAGTATGAAGTATCGCTTGTTCTTAACGGATAAGTATCTACACCAACTCCATCGGCCACCCGACCGATTCCGGAACGGCCATAGCCAACGGTGAGAGTTATACTGTCATCTGCATGTCCGGGCTGAACCCAGGCTGCAATCTCAATTGTTTCACCACCGGCTTCAATTCGTATCACAGGAGTATCAGTATCCTTTAATCTCCTTTCGGGCCTGATGCCAAGCTGGCGGGCTGTTGCGGGACTCATCAATGCAACATTGTCCCAGGTAATCTTGGTCATCGGTTCCGGAAGTTCCTGTAACCAGCTGTTGTTGGCAAAACGGCCGTCAAACAGTTTGGCATCCGGTTTGATCACAATTTCAATGCCATCGATGGCAGAAGTTTCGAGGTACTGGCTTATATTATCAGCCAGGCCGGTATCAACACTTACTTCCGTCTCTTCAAATGCAGTATCTTCATCAATACCATCGTGCAGTACCTGGTTCCAGCTGCGTTCGAAATTGGTTGTGAAATAATTACTCCAGGTTTCACGAACAAGGTCATATCCTTCAGACCATTCTCCATCCAGGATCAAACTCATCAGTTCTATTTCACTCCAGCCATTAAACAAAGGCTGGATTTGAGGCTGAATCACAGATCGTGTACCGGTAAATGAAAAACCATCTCCCCAGGTTTCAAGAAAATGTGCACGATTAATATGCCAGTTTGAAGCTCTTGAGGTTTCATCCACGTAATCAGAAAGATGAATCACGGTTCCGGCCTGTTGAAGTGCCTGGGCAAAATTCAGGTCGGCAGGTGCAGTAAATACCGGGTTCGTTCCAAGAATGACTACAGTATCAACATTACCATTTTGCAATTCATCAACAAGAGACCTGAAAGCCTCAATTTGGTTTGATTCTTCAATATGCGGCACTTCGTGATATGTAACTGTTGACCCTGCATTGCCCAGGGCTGAGTTCATTGCAGCAACCGCAGCATGAACAGCCGGATTGTGAGCATCACCGGCAGTAACAACAGATGAGCCCCTGCTTTGCAGTAATTCATCAGCCAGATTTGAGACCCATTCATGATTAGAAAATTCGTTTGACAGGCCGTTAAATGCCTCAAGGCCTGTAACCGATCCGGATAACCGGGCAGCGAGTGCAAAAGTAAAAGCAGGAATTTCAGATGCTTTCAGCCTCAGTCGGTTATCTGCATAGGATCCTGTATTGGTAAATGTACTTTCAACGCTGTAAATTCTTGATAATGTATCGTTTGTGCTTCGTACTCTTCGGCGGTCAGTCAGTTTTCGGGCATTTTCCACACTGTTTTTATGCCCGTATGGATTCATGAAATCACTATCAAGTGAAACGACTACATCCGCTCTGTCAAAATGGTTAACAGTCCTCAGGCGATTACCGAAAGCCATTCGTGTACCTTCAAGCAGGTTTTCTTCTCCAAAAGCTTCGTAGGTAACCCAGCTTGAGTTACTGAATTCATTTTCTGCTCTTTGTTTTAATCTCTGAAGGGTGGGAGAAGAGTTGCTTTCACTTATAAAAGCTATGCGACGGTCGCTGTTGGCAAAATGGCTTGCAGCAAATGAAATAAAATCATCTTTTTCTGCTCGTTCTCCGTTGTTTCGAATAAATCGCGATCTGTCCGGGTCGTACATACTGATAATGCCGGCCTGGTCGTAGATGCTGGTTCTACCACTGCTGCCCGGGTGAGATTCGTTTCCTTCAATTTTTGAAGGTCGTCCTTCATTATTCTTGACGACCAGCCCGTTCAGGGAATCCTGGAAAGGATTTGCAGTAGCATAGTACATCGGATGGCCGACAACCATGTTTTCCGGCATTTCGCTAAATGGTACAATTTTTTGTACCGGACGCCGGCAAGCTGCAAAACCAGCCAGTGCAATAGATGCACCCATTACCCGGAGGAAACTTTTGCGAGATACCTGGTCAGTCATTTCTGTGGCATTCTCGGGAAATTCGCGTTCTGCGAACTTTTTATACTCTTCGTTCCTGGCAAGCTCGTTAAGGCTCTTCCAGTAGCTGTTTTGTTTGAGTTTATCGCTCATTCGTCAATAAGACTTTGATTCAAAATCATGTAAGCAGTATTCACCCGCTATTCGAGACTTACGTTTAACAAAAAACTTTATACATCAGTAAATATTAAATCAATCAGTAATGACAGCTCTGACAATAGAGCGGTGCATTAATATTATGCCTGGAAACAAGTTCACGTCCAATTTCCAATTGATTTTCAACACGATACCCCATCGTCGTCACTTCTTCCACTGGCCTGACATGTTGTTCTGGTTCCCTGTGGCAATCCAGACACCAGCTCATACTTAAAGGTTCTGCCTGGAAAACAACATCCATTCTGTCAACCCTTCCATGACAGGATTCACAGCCAACTCCGACATTTACATGAACACTGTGATTGAAATAAGCATAATCCGGAAGGTTATGTACTTTTATCCATTCAATTGGCATACCGTTATCCCAGCTTTCCCGAACAGGTTCCAGTGCTTCACTATCAGTCGCGATTTGTCCGTGACAATTCATACAGGTTTCGGTAGCAGGAATATTGGCATATCTGGAATCGAATACAGAAGTGTGACAATACTGACAATCCAGGCCAATTTCACTCACATGGAGTTTATGGCTGAAGGGGACAGGCTGTTCCGGTGCATAGCCTACATGGGTAAACTCTGGCGAGAAAAAATACCAGACACCAAATACAACCCCGTTTAATAATATAATTACACCGATAAGCAGCCGCTTGGGTATATCATCAACCCACTTAGGAAAAACTTGAGCCATAGATTTAGTTAGATCATTAAATGTTGTACCGGATTGCGGTAATCCCGGATATCAAACCGGAATGAAAGTACCGAAAATCTAATTATCAACATACCAAAACCGCATCCCTTCAAATATTTAAAATGATTCTAAACAAAGAGGTATTAGAATCAGTCAGAATGCGGTCATCAATCAGGAACCAAGATAAAACAGAATTTGGATAATTTCCCAAGAATCCGATCAAATACTATTTCATAGAATCAGGGTTAGAAAGTGCATTATAAAGAGTGGATACAAATTCACCCGAAAGTACTGAAACCTAAGATTTTATTGCGTGAAGCCGGTTTAATATAAAAGTTATGGAAATATACAGAACAGTGTTCCGGCTGATGCAAATCATAATGTTTTTGAAAAAAGTTAAGTTGATTTGTGCTATTTTTTGCGCACGCAAATTCAGCTAAAAATTTACCCCTCCCTATGAGTGAAAATATACATGAACAACTAACAGTTGATCTTATCAAGGAGATCAGCCTGCCCAAAGCGCTTGGAATGATCGTATTGATCAGTATACTTGCATTTTTGTTTTTAATCTGGCTAATCTATTTTCGTGAGACTGCGGAAACTACGGCGGAATGGGTAGGCCATCTGCCCGCCCTGAATGCCCTGCTCAATAGTGTCAGTACAGTACTGATATTAACGGGCTATGCTGCCATTCGGAAAAAGTTGTATGTCCGGCATATGAAGTTAATGCTCACTGCTTTTATAACTTCCTCGCTATTCCTGATCAGCTATCTTGTATATCACAACTTTGTGGGACATACTCCATTTCCCGGGGAAGGTATTATTCGGCCGGTCTACTTTTTTATCCTCATTACACACATCATTTTGTCTGCTTTTGTTGTGCCACTTGTGTTGACCAGTTTTTATTTTGCGTATGCGGGTAAATTTGCTAAACACAGGAAAGTGTCGAAATGGACTTTCCCGATTTGGCTTTATGTTTCGGTAACAGGGGTGTTGATCTTTTTTATCTTAAATGCCTATGTATAGCTTGCCGGAAATATCAGTGGAATCTGTTTGATCAACAGGCGGGTGAAGTTTCCGCCTAACACGCATTCAAATAATTATTATTTTTTAGCCAAAGACCTATTCGGACTTATCCGAAGATTTCTTCACCTGGCTTGGCAATCACTACTTCAGTTTCGCAAAAATCTTCGGTGAAATCTTTAAATTCTTCCGGTTTGCCGGTCAATACCGGAAATGTTCCGTAATGAATCGGCAGTGCAATTTCTGCATTAATAAGTTCACAGCAGAGTGCAGCTTCTTTCGGCCCCATTGTGTAGTAATCGCCCATTGGTACTGCAATAACATCGGGCTCATAAAGTTCACCGTAGAGTTCAAGATCCCCGAAAATATTAGTATCCCCGAGATGATAGAAAACGATATCGTCATCAAAAGTTAATACGAGTCCGCCGGCTTCACCTGCATATTCTCCACCGAAAGATGAACTGTGGTTAGCAGATACAAGAGTAACTGTAAAGTCATCGAATGATACCGAACCACCCTTATTGAATTCAACCCGCTGATCTTCTTTCAGGCCGTGTTTCTTTAAGAGATAAGATAACTCCACCTGTGCAACAACAGTGCAACCTGTTTGCCCGGCGATATCAAGCGTATCGCCAACATGGTCTTCATGGCCGTGAGTCAGCAATATATAATCGGCTTTGTCCGGATTCTTGAATTCATCTGGTGTTTTGGGATTTTGACTCAGGAATGGATCAATAAAAATAACTTTACCGGAAGGGCTGATTAATTTAAAAGCAGAATGTCCTAACCACCAGGCTTTTACATTGGTATTCATATGATGTTCAGTTTATTATTAATGTTGTTTTTTGTTATGATACCTCTTCAGGAGTTCCAACAAAAAATAATTGTTTCACATTTCATCGATTGACAGGAACACTTAATGAGTATGGCCAATACATATTGAAAAAGATTTAAACTATTTTCAAACATTCTTTGTAGAGGTAATATTATCTACATTACAGACGCACAGGTTGAGGATTCAATAATTCAGGTCAATACGAAAATAATCGATTAACTTAATTTTAGGAGGTATTTATGGCAGAGCGTGTTAAACTTCACCCCGTCACCCCACATCAAAAGAGAATTTTTGAACTTGTTGATTTGCTCAGAGATAATTCAGTTTTCCTGCTTCCAACAGATTCACAATATGCCTTAGCATGCGATTACCAAAATAAGAAAGGAATTGAACGAATCCGCAAAATAAGAAATCTTGATCAAAAGGATCATCTGACAGTGATGTGCCATAGTTTGCAGCATGTTTCTACCTTTGCCACATTAAATGACCGAAATTTCAAACTCATCAGGCGCCTGATACCGGGGCCCTTTACCTTTATTTTGCCGGCTACCAGGGAAGTACCCAGGCTGCTTGTCCATCCCAAAAAAAGGACAGTGGGTATCCGGGTTCCGGATTACCCGATTTGCCTTAATTTGATTCAAACCCTTAATCGCCCCCTTCTTGCGATAACAGCTAAGTTGGAAGGAAATGAATATGCAGATCCATCCTCGGGCGACAGAGAAATGTTTCTCAGTCGATTTGATCACCTGGTGGATGTGATAATTGATAACCAGCAGCCACTGCCGGATACCGAATCAACGATTGTTGACCTGACCGGAGAAGTACCTGAGCTTGTAAGGGAAGGCCCCGGAATGAGAAAACTGCAGGAAGCAGTTGCCCTGGAAGGCGAGCAACTATTAATACCATCGGAAGTTTAGAAAGATTAGAATGATCACAAAATGAAAATGAATATATCATGCGTATAGCTATAAATACCGGCGGGGGAGATGCACCGGGACTGAATGCAGCCATTCGGGCAGCAACGTTAACAGCTTTGAGTAAAGGCTGGGAGGTTTTTGGCATTCGAAATGGATATGGTTCACTTTATACAGATGATCCATTTATTCCGCTGACTGCATCGATTGTTAAAAGAATTACCATGCAGGGTGGTACGATTCTCGGTGCTGCCAACAGGGGAAATCCGTTTGAATATCCTTATCAAAAGGAGGATGGTACGTGGGCGGCTGAAGACAGGTCAGACGAAATCGTAAAAATGTTTAAGAAGCACAAAATTGATGCGCTTGTAGCGATCGGTGGTGATGGGTCGATGTATATTGCTCATAAACTGGTAAAAAAGGGGATCCAAATAGTAGGTGTGCCGAAAACCATTGATAATGATATCTATGGATGTGATGTAACTCTTGGGTTTGATACGGCTGTTAGCACAGCAACAGAAGCAATTGATAAAATTACAACAACGGCAGAAGCACATCAGCGTGTAATGGTTGTTGAAGTGATGGGGCGCTATGCCGGGTGGATTGCATTACATGCAGGGCTTTCGGCTTCGGCTGATGTTATTTTAATACCTGAAATACCTTTTATAATTGATGATATCGTAAATAAAATAAAAAGTGTAGAGAGCCGCGGAAAAGAATATGCGATCGTTGTAGTTGCTGAAGGAGCAACTGAGAAAGATGGGGAGCGTTTTGTCAGGGGTAAAAAAATCGGACAGGCTGAACTGCTTGGAGGAATAGGAGAATTTCTTGAAAAGAAATTAGGTAAACTGACAGGCAAAGAATCCCGTTCACTGGTGCTGGGCCATCTTCAGCGGGGAGGGATGCCTACCACATACGACCGCTTGATTTCACTCCGGTTCGGATCCGCTGCGATTCGATGTATCGATGATGGTGATTTCAATAAACTTGTAGTGATGCGGGAAAATCGCATTCAGAGAATTCCAATCTCTGAAGTCGCTGAAAAAGTTAAAAAAGTGCAAACTGACAGTGACACTGTGATCACTGCCAGAGATATCGGGGTCAGTTTTGGTAATGAGAGTGAACGTTAAAGCATAAATTGAAAGTCACTTCTTCATACTGACTTCACGACTTGAAAAATTTCCCAGGTTTTTTTTGTAATCAGGGCGGATCAGCCCGTTGTCTGTGATAAACCCGGTAATCAGATGTTGTGGTGTTACATCAAATGCCGGATTGTAGACCTCAATCTTTGCAGGTGCAATTTCTTTACTGCCGATTTTTGTCACTTCAGCGGTATCCCTTTCTTCTATGGGGATGGCCTCACCGTTTTCGATGGATAAATCGATTGTTGAATACGGTGCTGCTACATAAAATGGGATATCATGTGCGTTTGCAAGCACTGCAAGATTGTAGGTGCCGATTTTGTTCGCTGTATCACCATTTGCAGCAATACGGTCGGCTCCGACAATAACCAGATCGACTAATCCCTGTTGCATGAGGAATCCGGCAGTGCTGTCGGTAATCAGTTTAAATGGAATCTCTTCCTTTTTCAATTCCCATGCAGTTAAGCGTGCACCTTGCAACAGCGGGCGTGTCTCATCAACCCAAACCGTCTTAACCTTGTTTTCCCGGTGTGCATGCCAAATTACAGAAAAGGCTGTTCCAAATTTGGAAGTGGCCAGTGCACCAGTGTTACAGTGAGTGAGTATATGAGCTTCGTCTGGTACAATTTCCAATCCGTTTTCACCAATTGATTTACAAAGCCGTTCATCTTCATCATGAATGGTTTGCGCCGTTTGAAGAATTATATCTTTAAGTTCACTTATCTCTTTTTCTTTGTGTGCCTGAATGGTAGTCATAATACGGTTCAATGCCCATTGCAAATTAACAGCTGTAGGCCTTGATGATTCCAGGTATTCTTTCAGGCGTTCAATTTCAAGATAAAAACTTTCAAAACTGCTCTCACGGATATCACGGGCACCCAGGTAAAGACCGTAAGCTGCCGCAATGCCAATAGCAGGGGCACCCCTGACTTTCATGTTTTTTATTGCTTCCCAAACCTGTCCGGTTGTATTCAGATTGGTATAAATTTCCCTTGAAGGAAGAAATGTCTGATCGATGACCCGTAAATGGTCATCTTCCCAGGTAATGGAATGAAACCCGTTGTCGTTACTTTTAGCCATTGTATTCTTTTCTTACTGAACCTAATTTTTTTTGTAGATAGCTGATTCTCAGGGAAGTGTCAAATGATTGGCTGAATTAATGTTGAAAAATGAAATTTATTCCTGGATTAATCATTAAGATCATAACCTGGATGTTAAAAGTTGAGAGGAAACCGCTGAGGGCGCAGGGAGTCGCGGAGGAGTTTTCTTGGCGTCCTCTGCGGTTAAAAAGAGGGGGAAACCGCTGAGGGAGCGGAGAGGAAAAAAGGTTTAAGACTTTTTTGTGTTAATATCCTTTTGCAGTACCATCCCCACGAGGGTCAGGTATTCCATACATTTTACCCTCCTCATCTACATAGATAAGGTGGATTCGTCCGATGTGCTCCATGATGCCGATATTATGGCCCCTGTTTCTTAATATATCTTCTGTATCTCTTGAGAGAGTGAAAGGTTCAACGGTAATTTGATCTGGCAGCCATTGGTGATGAAAACGGGGTGCATTAACCGCTTGTACAGCATTCATTTCAAAAATTGAAATATTCAGAAAACTTTGAATTACAGAAGTTATAATCCTCGGGCCACCGGCAGCTCCAAGAACCGAGTGAACATTGCCGCCTTTATTAATAATCGTGGGACTCATACTGCTTAACATTCTTTTTCCCGGTTCAATCGAATTGGCTTCGGCTTCAACTAATCCAAACATGTTGGCAGATCCGGGTTTGGCCGAAAAGTCATCCATTTCATTATTCAGAAGGAACCCTGCCCCGGTTACAGCCAGTTTACTTCCGAATGACCCATTCAGTGTTGTTGTGACAGCTACGGCATTTCCATCAGCATCAATGACGGAGAAATGTGTGGTCTCATCCGGTTCATACAGGTCAAATAAACGGCCCTGCGAAATATTTTGGCTGTTTGTAGCCCTCTCCGGCCTGAAGTCCCGCATTCGCCGGCTGAAATAGCTATTTACAGTTAATGAGCGTAACGGGACCTCAACATAGTCAGGGTCGCCGAGGTAGTAGTTTCTGTCAGCAAAAGACCGCCGCATTGCTTCGCTGAGCAGATGAATATAATCAGCTGAATTGAACCCTTTTGATTTGAGGTCATAAGGTTCGATCATTCCGAGTACCTGTTGGATAACAAGCCCGCCACTACTGGGAGGTGGCATCATGACAAGTTCATAATCATTGAAATTTGTAACAATAGGTTCTCTCCAATTGCTTCTGTAGTTTCGCAGGTCTTCATACGTAATTAATCCACCCTGTCGCCTCATCTCTTCGACAATGCGTTGTGCAGTGATTCCGGTATAAAATCCACGCCGTCCATTGGTTGATACACGCTGCAGGGTTGCGGCGAGATCCTCCTGGATAAATAAGTCTCCCTTCTCCCATGCTTCACCATCTTCCCGGGTGAAGTAGTTGCGGGATGACTCAAACTGATTGAGATCATTCGCAAATCGGTTCAGATCATTTGCCATGGTATAACTGAGCGGATACCCTTCACGTGCGAGCCGGATTGCAGGTTCCATGACGATTTCAAGAGGGAGCCTGCCGTGGTGTTCCAGTGCCGTAATCATGCCTTCTACTGTACCGGGTACTCCAACCGCCAGGGCTCCAACTCTGCTGAGGTCCTGTAAATATTCGCCAGATTCATCAAGGTACATATCCCTGTAAGCTGCAGCCGGTGCTTTTTCCCTGAAATCGAGTGCTGCCCGGGACCCGTCACTCTTCTGGATCAGCATAAACCCGCCGCCACCGAGGTTACCGGCTCTTGGCAATGTAACAGCCAATGTAAATTGAATGGCAACAGCAGCATCAACTGCATTTCCTCCCTGGTCTAAAATTTTCAGGCCGGCATCAGTAGCGTGTTCCTCTGCTGTAACAACAACAGCATGGGAATAGGGTTCAGCCCAGCCGGTTTGTGAGATGGCGGAATCGGTTACTGTAAGAGTAATCAGCAGAGAGAGGAGAGCAAATGAACAAATGTACCTGATACTGTTATCTAAAATCATAGTTGGAGTATTATTCGGATGCCGTATTGTGCGATGATTGTAAAATTATATTATATAACGAGCTTTGAGTGAAATCAATATGTGCTATTCACAAATGAACGCCAATCTTGCTTTAAATCCGGGATGTTATTAAGCCCTCGGGTGAAACTGTTTGTGAACCTGGTGAAGAAGCGACCGGTCTACATGTGTGTAGATTTCAGTTGTGATGATGGATACATGTCCCAGCATTTCCTGTACAGCCCTGAGATCGGCACCCCCTTCAAGCAGATGTGTGGCAAAGGAATGCCTGAAGATATGGGGGTAAACATTTTTTTTGATCCCGGCTTCATCTGCATACCTGTTTACAATATTCCAGATACTCATCCTTGTCAGCGGCCCTCCTCGCTGGTTCAGAAAGAGCTTGTTTTTTGCTTTTTCAGGATTATCCTGGTTCAGAAAATGCGGACGCGCCACTTCCAGGTAGTGTTCAATAGATTGCTGGGCAATCTCTCCGACGGGAACAAGGCGCTCCTTGTTTCCTTTGCCAATCACCCTGATAAAACCGATTTCAAAAAACAGACGATCCGTTTGCAGATCAACAAGCTCACTGACTCTCATTCCGGTGGCATAGAGGCATTCGATGATCGCAGCATCCCTGATTCCGGCATTTTTTTCACGATCGGGGGCGTCTAATATCCGGCCTACTTCTTCCGGATCAAGAATTTCGGGCAACTTCTTTGCTTTTTTTGGGAGTTCCATTAACTCTGCCGGGTTGGCTTCAGAAAACCCTTCAACAATTAAAAATTCATGAAAACTGCGGATACTCGATATGTTGCGGGCGATTGAACTGACAGTCAGCCCGAGTTCAGTCAGGACATCGAGATACTGTTCAATATGAGTCAGTGTGATCCCGGACAGGTCGTTAACCCTGATCTCTTCAGAGATAAATTTCAGGTATCTATTGAGATCATTTTCATAAGAGTTGACGGAGTTTTCAGCCAGTCCCTTTTCAAGTTTGATGAACTGTAAATATCGTCTTAATTCAGACTCAAATACCTTCAATGCGGATGGTCGGGTTTATCCTGTTGTTCCAGTTCCTGTGAAGCCGTTTTTTCATCATTTTCAGACTGAACATTCTGATTAGAATCACCTGTTCGGTTTGCAGGCTCTGAATCGGTTTTTTCACTTTTCCTATCCTTTTCTTTTTCATCTTCTGGATATTCAACACGACTGTGATAAACACCGACCAGAATATTCAGAAAAGTTTTTTTTATGGTATCCAATTGATCAAATGTAAGAGGACAATGGTTTAACTGCCCGTCGTGTACATGGTCGTCAACCATTCGATTGATCAGGTTTTCCAGTTTGTTGTATGTGGGATCCTTCATGGATCTTGAGGCGGCTTCAATACCATCTGCAAGTAGCAGGATTCCAGTTTCCCTGGTAGCCGGAATCGGCCCGTCATATCGAAAATCTTCTTCTCTGATTTCAGATTCACTTTCGGCATTTTTCTGAGCCCTGCTATAAAAATAGCGGATAAGTGATGTGCCATGATGGGTCCGGATAAAGTCGATAATTGCTATGGGTAAATCATGTTCTTCAGCCATTTTTACTCCGTCACTTACATGAGCTTTGATGACCAGGGCACTCATTCTGGGTTTCAATTTATCATGTTCGTTATGGCCGGTTTGATTTTCGATGAAATAACCGGGTTTATTCATTTTTCCAATATCATGGTAAAATGCTCCAACACGGCATAATAATGCATTCGCACCGATGGCAGAGGCTGCTGATTCAGCCATATTTGCTACCTGTAAACTGTGATGAAATGTTCCCGGCGCTTTATTCATCAGGTCTTTTAAAAGTGGCAGATTGGTATCAGCAAGTTCAAGAAGAGTGAAATCAGTAGTGATATTAAAAGCTTTCTCGAAAATCAGAATTAACGGGTAAGTGAATAAGATGAAAACACTGTTGATTGCGATAAAAATGAGATTATCGAAGAAGATATCCCAGCCTGTGTACCGTGTCAGTGAAAACCCGGTAATTACCAGCAGGTATCCGAGAAATACAACAAGGGGAGTAGTTACGAAGAATTGTGTACGTTTGTTAATATCCCTGACTGAAAATACACCAAAACTGCATGCGAGGATCGTTGCAATGAGATACTCGAAATTGTTATCGTGGAATATAGCAGTAATGATTGCCAGGGTTACAGCTGCAAGAATACCAACCCGCGAGTCAAAGATGATTGTCATAATCAGCGGGGCAACGGCAATCGGAATGACATATGCTGAGAGATTATCAAAATCGTAGATGATCCCACTGGCAAGAATCACGATACCCAAAACAAGAAATACCAGCAGAAACATCGATTGGTTTTCATAGATTTTTTTCCTGTAGAGATATAGATAGAACAGGAAAAAAAGACTGGTAATCGTTAAAATCAGGACTTCACCGCTGAAGCGTGACCATCGTTCGAGTTCTGAGGCAGTATCTGCCCTTGCTTCTGCAAGGCTGCGCAGCACATTCGCCCGTTCGTCTGTTACGATATCACCTCTTCGGATGATAACTTCACCTTGTACGACTGCACCCTTGGTAGTTGAAATATCTGCAAGTGCTTCATCAAGTCGCGCCTGGGTGTCACTTGAACTGAACATCCAGTTGGGAATAATTACATTATCGAAAAATTCCAGGGCTACAGGAACGAACTCTTCATCATATTGACCGGAGAAATAATCTCTGGCAAAGTCTCTTGCTTCCTGCAGGTCACGAACGTTTGCAAGATTTACTGTGCGTTCAGTTCGTTCACTCAGGTTTCGCAGTGCAATATCACTGCTTGTAATATCGTCTTTACTGACATTGATCAGGCCGTTATTCAAAATTCTGGTATTTACCTGGTTTAGGTCAGACCGGATACGATTCCCGATGTATTCCCAGGCTGGCCTGTTGTTTATCTGTACATCAGCATAGTTTTCAAGAAGAGTATCCCAAATATCATCATCAAAATCGATACCTGAATCCTCCAGTTCTTCTGCAAACCTGATGCTGTCATTTTCAGCAGAAATTTCCGGGTTCTGTTTTGCACGTTCCCATTGCACATAACTGTCAAGAACCGGTTGAATGGCTCTGTACAGGGAATCGACCCGGTTTTCCACTTCAGGTATGGCATTTTCATCGAGATGAAAAATTGCAGGTGTTGATTCGCGCACCAGATCGCGTTCATCTTCGAGTTCAGCTTCACTTTTTTGCAATGCAAATGTAAACGGGGCAGTTAAATCATCTGCGCGCCACGGTTCGCCTACAGTATAGCTGGAGACTTGTCTGAAGCTTGTTTGAGGCAGTGCATAAATGATAATAGCAAGGAAACCGAGGAAGATGATCCAGCGAAGATAGATTTTTTTCTTTTTGGCAGCGTCTTCCTGCTCTTTCTTTTTCTTTTCCCCAATATTGGGAACACCTTCCTTTTTTTTCGGAGCAAGTCCAAACTTTTCAAGAATACCCATAAATATTATTTAGGTGCGATCGAATGAAGACAGTTTAAGAACAACCTGCACAAAAAAAAAGTATAGTAATGGTGAGAGGGTTTTACAAGTTTTGGGTTTTAGGGCTACCTGGTCCTGGAGTAAATCGGGCCACATGTACAGGACACTCCTCAGCTTGTAACGCTGAACGCGTCACAATCATCTCCCCTCGAGGGGAGATGAGCCAATTGCGTTCAGCATTTGGCTCTGAGGGGTGTTCTGCAATGCCAGCAATATCTATTCATTCAGCGTTACAACGTGAGGGGTGTCCTGCATCATGATTTCCACCCAAAGATTCTTTCAACCAGTTCAAGATTTAAAATACATCTTACTCACCAATAAGTTCCCGGAAATCCTCTTCACTCAGTATCGGAACTCCCAGTCTTTCAGCCTTGTCATATTTACTTCCGGGTGATTCTCCGGCCAGCAAGTAATCCGTATTTTTGCTTACCGAAGACGAGGTTTTACCGCCATGTTTTTCGATCAGCTTTTTAGCTTCCGAACGTGTCATGGAAGGCAGTGTGCCTGTCAGTACAAATTTTTTCCCCTCGAGTGCTGAGGACAATTGTTCTTTTTCTTCTGCTTTGAATTGCATCCCTGTTTCCCGGAGTTTTTCGATGAGTTCCCTGTTTTTTTGATGGCTGAAAAACGCTGTAACCGATTCGGCGATTTTTGGGCCAATGGAATCGACTGATGTAAAGGCCTCTGTATCTGCATTCATAACGGCATCTACAGATCGAAAGTGTTCTGCAAGGTCGCGTGCCACGGTTTTGCCCACAAACCGGATTCCAAGTGCAAAAAGTACACGCTCAAGCGGTTGTTTTTTGCTGCTTTCGATCGCACGAATCAGGTTCTCAGCACTTTTCTTCCCCATTCGTTCAAGGGGAATCAATTGACCGGCTTTCAGGTGGTATAGATCAGCAAATGTATGAATCAGGTTTTCTGATACAAGCTGGTCAACAACTGCTTCGCCTAACCCTTCAATATCCATTGCATCTCTTGAAGCGAAATGGATGATCCGTTCCCTGACCTGTGGCGGACACTCCGGGTTGACACATCTCCAGGCAACTTCTCCTTCAAATTTTTCCAGTTTCTCATCACATGCAGGACATTTTTCCGGCATTTTGAAAGGTTCCGGCCTTCCTTTGCGGTCAGGGTTAACCACATTGATGACCTGAGGAATAATTTCTCCCGCTTTTTCGACTACAACGGTGTCACCCGGCCTGATATCCTTGCGCTGGATCTCATCTTCATTGTGAAGTGAAGCTCTTTTGACAGTTGTACCCGCAAGCTGAACAGCTTTCAGTTCAGCGACAGGAGTAATCGTGCCAAGGCGCCCGACCTGTAATGTGATATCCTCGATAACCGTGGTTGCCTGTTCTGCTTCAAATTTATAGGCGATGGCCCAGCGGGGAGCTTTTGATGTAGAACCGAGTTCATCGCGAAACCTGTCTTCATTAACCTTTACGACAACTCCATCCGTTTCATACGGTAATTGATGTCTTACATCATCCCATATATTAATTTTATCAAAAACTTCATTTATATCACTGCATACCTCATGGTATTCACAAACCGGCAGGCCTAATCTCTCGAGCAAATCCAGTTTTTCCTGGTGTGTATTCGGGTTAGAACCATCTTCTATGGTAAGGTCAAATGCAAAAAACCGGATGGGCCTCCGTGCAACTTCTCTTGGATCCTGCATTTTCAAAGATCCGGCAGTCGAGTTTCTCGGGTTTGCAAAAACGGTCAACCCATTTTCTTCCCGGCTTTGATTTAACCTGACAAATGCTTCTTTTTCCATATATGCTTCACCACGGATTTCTGCTACACCCGGCGGATTGCT
>SL_3KL_010_SEDDRAFT_10001535_pt1 | contig 21039 bp, 20 predicted proteins | sample SodLakKL_010_SED_2_FD_10381 | JGI IMG/M metagenome (IMG submission 10381) | reverse complement strand
TTGTGCCGGTAGGGGAAGATCAAAAACAGAATATCGAGATTACCCGTGACCTGGCCGGGAAGCTGAACCGAATTTATGGAGAAGATCTTTTGACTATCCCGGAGGAGCATATCGTAAAATCTGTTGCAACGGTACCCGGTGTGGATGGCCGAAAAATGAGTAAATCGTACGGAAATACCATCAATATTTTTGATGAAGGAAAAACGCTGAAAAAGAAAGTGATGTCGATCGAGACGGACTCGGTTCCGCTTGATGATCCCAAAGATCCGGAAACGTGCAACGTATTTGCCCTAATCAAGCTCTTCGCCGATAAAGAGACAATCACTAATATTGCAGGAAAATACAAAGCCGGTGGGTATGGATATGGCCACGCCAAAAAAGAGCTTCTCGGTTTAATTGAAGAGTACTTTGCCGATGCCCGTGCCAAGCGAAAAGAGCTGGAGCAGAATCCCGGTTATGTGAATGATGTACTGAAAGAAGGCGGTAAAAAAGCCCGCGATCGTGCTGAACAAGTTATGGAACCAATACGAAGCGCAACGGGGTTATTCAGAAGCTATTAATTAGAAGTGAGTCATGAGTCTTGAGTTCAGAAGTAACTCAAGACTCATGACTATGGACTCAAGACTCATAAAATGATTTTAATAATCGATAATTACGACTCTTTCACCTACAACCTGGTCCATATAGTGGCTGCGGTTACAAAAGAGTACAGAGTGATCCGGAATGATGAATTGACGCTGGATCAAATTAAAGAACTAAATCCTGACAAAATTCTGATTTCACCCGGTCCGGGAAGGCCTGAAAAAGCGGGTGTTACGGAAGATGTGGTAAAAGACCTCGGTAAAACAACTCCGGTGTTGGGGGTTTGTCTTGGGCACCAGGCTATCGGACAGGTTTTTGGCGCCAAAGTGGTACACGCTCCCAGCTTGATGCATGGAAAAACCAGTCTCGTGAATCATGATGGGAAAACGGTTTTTGACCGGGTTGATAAAGGGTTTACAGCTACACGCTATCACTCACTGGCTCTTCAACCGGACAGCATTCCCAAAGAGCTGGAAGTATCAGCCCGAACGGATGATGATGTTGTAATGGGAGTTCGCCACAAAGAATACCCGATTGAAGGAATACAGTTCCACCCCGAGAGTATCCTTACGACAGAGGGGCCAAAAATTGTAAAAAACTGGTTGAAATTGAGTTATTAATAACTGTTTAATTAATAGTATTTCATATGCTTACAGATATTCTTGAGAAAATTTCTATTTACGAAAACCTAACTTCTGAAGAGGCTTCATCAGCTCTGCAAAAAATTGTAGATGGAGAAGTATCCAATGAAGAAGTAGCTGCTTTTCTTTTCGGAATGCGAATGAAAGGGGAGACGGTAGAAGAGTTAACGGCTTTTGTAAAAGTAATGAGAGATGTGGCGACATCCGTGGATGTAGATACAGAAGGAGCCGTTGATCTGTGCGGAACGGGTGGCGATAAGTCCGGTACGTTTAATATCTCCACATCAGCCATGTTTGTTGTAGCAGGTGCCGGTGTACCGGTGTTGAAACACGGCAACCGAAGTGTTTCGAGCAAAAGTGGCAGTTATGATGTATTAGAAACTTTAGGAGCCGTGCCAAACCTGCAAAAAGAGCAGGTCGAAACGCTCTTTAATGAAACAGGGCTAGCTTTTATGTTCGCCCCGAATTTCCATCCGGCCATGAAACATGTTATGCCGGCCCGAAGGGCGTTAAAAGTTCGGACATTTTTTAACATGTTGGGTCCACTCTTAAATCCTGCTGCCGTAAAGCACCAGGTTGTAGGAGCTTTCAGTAAAGAAGCTGCACAGAAAATGGTGCAAATCTTAGGAAACCTTGAGACGGAATCCGCCTTTACGTTGAGCGCTCACGACGGACTGGATGAAATCAGCATCACCTCCCAAACGGAGATCTTTGAGTTGAAATCAAATGTGAGTGGCCACTCTTCGCGGTTCGATCCTGAAAGCCTTGGTTATAAAAAGGCAAAATTGGAAGATATCCTCGGTGGAGATGCGAAGAAAAATGCCGGCATATTAAAGGATATTGTAACGAATAAGTCAACTCAACCTCAGCGAGATATCGTAGAGCTGAACGCTGCATTTGCTATCTACGCTACTAAAAAGGCGAAGTCGCTCGAAGAGGCAAAATCTATGGCGGCAGAGAGTATCGATTCCGGTGCAGCTAATGAGAAACTGGAGCAATTTATTGATGTATCTAAATCATTGAATAACTGATGTCAAACATTTTAGAACAGATTGTAGAAAAAACAAAAGATGATCTTCGTAAACAAAAGCGAAACATTACGTTATCAGATCTTGAAACGCTCTCCGGATTTGAGTTGGATCGGCGATCATTTGCGGAAGCCCTGGATCAACCCGATACCGTTTCGATCATTGCAGAGGTAAAAAAAGGATCGCCCTCAAAAGGGATCATTCGTACCGATTTTAACCCGGCTGATATAGCAAAAGATTATAGTGAACACGGAGCCGCTGCTATTTCAGTGCTTACGAACAAACCGTTTTTTCATGGCTCTTTAAAGCATTTAGAAACTGTTCGTTCATCAAGCCCGGTACCGGTGCTTCGAAAAGATTTTATTATAGATCCATATCAGGTAAAAGAAGCAGCTGCTTATGGAGCTGATGCCGTTTTACTGATTGCCACAATTTGTAGTAAAAATCAACTATCAGAGCTTTTAGCGGCAACAAAAGAATTTGGACTCCAGGCTTTGGTTGAGTGTTATCACGAGGAAGAGGTAGACAGCCTAAACTGGGAAGAAGTGGAAATTTTGGGAGTTAATAATCGTGACCTAAANAAGTTTGAAGTGAATCTGCACCGGGGAGTAGAATTGTTAAAAAAAGCTCCGGATGGAGTAGTACGGGTATCAGAAAGTGGAATAAGCAGTGCTGAAGATCTGAAGTTCCTGTACGAAAACGGAATCCACTCAGCATTGATTGGCGAACATTTTATGCGCCAGCCTAAGCCCGGAAAAGCCATTTCTGACATGAAATCTGAATTGCAATCCAAGATTGAATCTGTTTAACTATTTGCGCGGTAGAATCTGTAACTTGTAGTAGTTTTGATAAACCTTAATGCAGTACATTTCGACTTCCACCTCGACTACGCTCGGTATGCGCTCAATGTGACGGTTAACGTCATACTGAGCGCAATGAGGAGCGGGGCGACGAATGTAGTCGAAGTATCACTCTGTTTTACAAAGTCTTATTGCAGTTAGACCATTAGCTAAAAAATTTATCGAATATGTTTGCTGAACCAGAGAAGCGATCGAAAGTAAAAATTTGTGGAATTACGACACTGGAAGATGCCCGGTTTGTCTCCGGTGCACTGGCCGATTATATTGGCTTTATTTTTTATGAAAAAAGCCCTCGTTATGTCGATCCCGCCAAGGCAGGGGCCATTATTAACTGGCTTGAGGGTCCCGAAAAGGTTGGGGTATTCGTAAATCAGCCGCTTGATGACGTGAATTCCATTGCGCGTCAAACTGGATTGGATTTTGTACAACTTCACGGCAATGAATCAGTTGAATATTGCGAACTGGTCGAAAAAGCGATCATTAAAGCTTTCCATATTGACGATAACACGTCTCCTGAGGAACTCCATCAAGCCGTAACGCCTTATGTGGAGGTGGCAGACTATTTTCTGTTTGATACGAAAGTATCCGGAAAGTGGGGTGGTACAGGCAAGTCGTTTGATTGGTCTGTGCTTTCGGAAATTGCAGAGATCAAACCGTTTTTTCTATCCGGTGGATTGAATCCCGAAAATGTAGGGGATGCCATCAAAACCATTCAGCCTTATGCGGTCGATCTGTCGAGCGGGCTGGAAGAGTCACCCGGACTCAAGGATTTTGATAAAGTAGAACGGTTTTTTGATGAGATGCGGGATATTTGGGAAGAACAGGAATTGTAACAGAAAACACTATTGAGTACTAAACAGTAAGAAAGGAGGTTTTGCGAAACCTTAGTTATAACATTTCGACTTCCACCTTGCTATCACTCGGTGTGCACTCAATGTGACGATAAACGTCATTCTGAGTACAATGAAGAGCAACGCGATGAATGAAGTCGAAGAATAATCGGGTTTTGTACACCCTCCGAAAATTATTTACTGCACTCAATTTCGAATTTTAGATGTAAAAGCTATGAAATACACAGCGCCAACGAAGCAGGGCTATTTTGGAAAGTATGGCGGAAAGTTTGTACCGGAGATATTGATCCCGGCCCTTGAAGAACTTGAAGTAGCATATGAAGAAACTCAGGGTGATCCTGAATTTCAGAAGGAGTATCATGCACTTTTGCAGGAGTATGTAGGCCGCCCAACCAAATTGACGTTTGCCGATCGGTTGACGGATCATTACGGAAAAGCGAAAATTTATCTGAAGCGGGAAGATCTTTGCCATACCGGTGCTCATAAAATTAACAATGCCATTGGCCAGATTCTGTTGGCCAAAAAGATGGGCAAGAAGCGAATTATTGCCGAAACGGGAGCGGGGCAACATGGTGTGGCCACAGCTACGGTCTGTGCCAAGTTTGGTCTTGAGTGCGTCGTTTATATGGGTGCAGAGGACATGGAGCGGCAAAAGCTGAATGTGGAACGAATGAAGCTTCTCGGCACAGATGTACGGCCTGTAAGCAGCGGCTCTAAAACATTAAAAGATGCCACCAACGAGGCGATCCGCGACTGGGTAACCAATGTTGAGGATACGTTTTACATTATCGGTTCGGTGGTTGGTCCTCATCCATACCCGATGATGACGCGGAACTTCCACAGGGTTATTGGCGATGAAACACGACGACAACTCCAAGAAAAAGAGGGGAGACTTCCTGATTATCTTATGGCATGTGTGGGTGGAGGTTCGAATGCTATTGGCTTTTTCTACCCGTTTATAGATGATGAAAGTGTAAAAATGATCGGAATTGAGGCGGCAGGTTTAGGATCTGAAACGGATCAAACCGCAGCTACATTAACCATCGGTACGCCGGGTATTCTGCATGGATCACTGAGCTATTTACTGCACAGCAATGAGGGGCAGATTCAGCTAGCGCACTCAATCAGTGCCGGGCTGGATTATCCCGGTATTGGCCCGGAGCATGCCTACCTGCACGATATTAAACGAGTGAGTTATCACGGTGTGACGGACGATGATGCAATGGCTGCTGTGAAGAGAACTTCAGAGCTGGAGGGAATTATCCCGGCAATAGAAACCGCACACGCATTGGCCCATCTCGAGACACTAATGCCGAGCACAAAAAAGGATGAAGTAGTTGTTCTAAACTGTTCCGGCCGTGGCGATAAAGATATGACAACCATAGCAAATTACTTTTCATGATAGCACAAAAAAATCGGCTGAATAACGTTTTTGAAAACAGGGAATCGAATGATAAAATCATGTCACTTTTCCTTTCATCGGGATATCCGGACCTGGAATCTACCGTAGATTTAGTGTTAGGGTTTGAGGAGAATGGCGCAGATATTATTGAGTTGGGAATGCCGTTCAGCGACCCACTCGCTGATGGTCCAACGATTCAGTTTGCAAGTAATACCGCCATCGAAAATGGGATAACGATGTCTCGCATTTTTGAGATGGTTCGGGAGATTCGGAAGTCATCTGAGATACCGATTATTTTGATGGGCTACATCAACCCTGTGTATCGGTATGGAGTTGAGAAATTTTGTAGCGACGCTCATCAAGCCGGGGTAGATGGATTGATTATACCGGATGCTCCACTGGAAGAATCGTCGATTATTGCCGAGGAAGCTGATAAAAATGATCTCTCGTTAATTTACCTGGTAGCTCCAAACACCACAAGTGAGCGAATGAGGGTTATTGACGAGAGAAGTGATGGGTTTGTTTACTGTGTGTCGGTAACGGGCGTTACAGGGGCAAGAGATGGTGATGAAATAGCTGAGTCGGTTAAGCGTTTTATTAAAAGAGTGAATGATAATGTTACACGAAATCCAAAGTTGGTAGGATTTGGAATTAAATCACACAAGGATGCTCTCCGGATCTCGAAGGAGCTTGATGGATTTATTGTGGGAAGTGCCCTGGTAGAGAATATCCGTGCTAATTACCCTGAAAAAGGGTGGAAACAGAAACTCTATTCATTTGTTAAAGAGCTGAAATTTGGTATTATTTGAGACGGTAAAAATTTAAAACTTATTCATTATGAAAATTGCACAACTGATTCTGCCACTTGCACTTCTATTTTTAATATCGGCCTGTTCGGGGGATTATCGGCCTAAATCAATTGGTGAGGTAGATGAGGTGATTGTCGTTATGGATTCTACCCAATGGAATAGTGAAACAGCTATGGCTATTGAGGAGACATTTGGAAAGATGATTACGACACTGCCGAGTCGTGAGCCGAGTTACAGACTTACATTTCGAGATTTTCGAAATAACGAACAACTTGATCGTATTCGCCAGCATAAAAATATAATTTTTGCAGCTCCTATTGATGAAGAAACGAATGTGAGCAGGTTTATTCGAAGTATTTTAAGTGAGGAGGTTGAAAACCGAGTGCGTAATGGGGATAGCTTCGCTTTTCCTCTCGAGGATCGCTGGGTGAGAGATCAATGGTCATTGATCCTTTCTTCTACTGATGATGCCGAACTTGCCCGAAAAATTCGTAATTCCGAGGAGTCTCTAGTCAATAATTTGAAAGAGCTTGAATTTGAACGACGCCTTGAGCACATCTTTAGGAGGGGAGAGCAGGTTGCGGAATCCGATTCACTGTGGGAAAATCGCGGGTGGTCGGTTCGCATTCAGCACGATTATGTGCAAACAGTAGACACTACAGATGTTGTAGTCTTTCGGCGTTATCTGCCCGAAAATAATAGATGGATGTGGGCGTGGACTCAGGATAATGTAGAGAGTTTTGATTTTGTAGATCAGGAATGGATCAATGCAACGCGTGATTCCCTTATGGAAACCTATATTCGTGGTGAACGAGAGGAATCGTATGTTACGACAGAGTATCGTAGAGATATTGAAACCCGTGAAGTACAGCGAGATGATCGAATTCAGGGGTATGAAACTCTCGGTACCTGGAGAATGACAGGTGACTTTATGGGAGGACCATTTGTAAACTTCACCTATTACGATCCTGAAACTGAAAGACTGTTCATGATTGAGTATGGACAGTTTGCTCCAAACGTTACAAAACGGCGTTTTGTACGACAATTCCAGTCAATGGGGCGAACATTTCAGGCAGATTCCACATGGACACAAACCGATCGTGAGCAGCTCACGGAATCCATGCAAGACTAATCATTATTTCGCGATTTTTTTAAATGTAACTACCGGAGAATTCGCTGCATGGATAGTTCAAACACCGAAATAATAGCTTGTCACGGTTGGGCGATGACGTCCTCGTTTTGGAACCCTCTAATTGAATATTTTGATGAGGATTACAGGTTTAAAAAATCTGATCGAGGTTATTTTTCTGATCCTAACTCTCCGGAGTTTTCAGAAAAAAATGGCAAGCAAAAAGTCCTTTTAACCCATTCATTGGGGTTGCACTGGTGTAGTGATGATCTGGTAAATTCTGCAGACCACCTGGTAATTATGGGCGGATTTTTGAATTATCAACCGTTTGAAAATTCTAAACAGAATAGATCAAAGTTGATGCTTCGAGAGATGCTTTCTCAATTTGTTGAAACTCCTAAGAAGGTATTGGAGGAGTTTTATAGAAAAGCATCTCAGCCGGCTGGCAGTTACCCAAAGGTTCCGGAAAGTCTAAATCATGAGCTCTTGCTTGAAGATTTGAATCTCTTTCTGGAAGATCAATTTCCACGTCAGAGGTTTTTTGATGTACCACAAATTACGATTCTTCATGGTACAGATGATCATGTTGTATCCCGGCATCAGGCCCGAGAGATGTACCATGAACTTCGATATTACAGTCAATATTTTGAGCTAAAACAGAGTGGGCACCTTTTTCCATTTACAAATCCCGGTGCCTGTTACGAAATTATTAAATCCGTATTAAGCAGCAGAACAGAAGTAGATGTATAAAGAGTATCGAGCCGATATCAAAAAGGCATTTTCAACAGATCCGCAGTATTATCACGAACACTCTACAATTCAAAAGGAGACGGCAGATCGCCTTGCAAATTCGTTAGATCCGTGGCTCTACTCTGTTCCGCCCGGCGAAATATTAGAGATCGGTTGCGGCACGGGCTATTTTACAGATCACTTAGTTCGCCTGTTTGGCAAACGCCCCATGGAGATTACTGATCTTTCAGAAGAGATGGTGGAATTTTGCAAAAATCGTATTGGGGAACCCGAAAATATCACATTTAAAACGTTAGATGTTGAAGCAGATGAGCTGCCCGAAGAGAAGTATGCACTAATAACCGGGAATTATGTGGCGGAATGGTTTCATCAGCCTGCCATGACGCTTGAGAAGCTCTCGTACGCATTGAAACCGGGCGGATTGATGTTAATGGCTTTTCCCGGCGAAGATACCTTTCCGGAGTGGCGAAAATACTGTTTGGATCTCGGTATTCCCTGTACAGCAAATTCATTTCCCGAAACAGAACAGTTAATTATTCATCTCTCCATGGGACCGTTTCAGGTCGATTTTTACGAAGATCAAACTCGTGAGACTTACGATGATCTCTACGCCTTTTACCGTCATATGAAAAGGAACGGGACCTCAGTTTCCAATAGCGGGAAATCACTATCCGTAAAACAGGTTAAGCTGTTGAATGATTACTGGACTGAGCGTCAGGGTGGAAAAGTAGAAGTTACCTACCACAATGTGTTTCTGGCTCTCAAACGTGTTGCCTAAAAACGGTTTCGAAAGAGCATTTCTACAGATATTGGGAAAAAATCTGTTCCAGTGTATCATCAAATTTTTGAACCGGCTTCGGTTCAAAACTATTGCCCGTCAACACTTCATAAAGCTCAGAATATCGTTCATAAATGCTCCATCGAAACTGGTCGGGGAGTTCAGGTGGAGTTTCTCCATCTTTACCCTGAAATCCTTTCTCAATCAGCCATTCGCGCAGAAACTCTTTTGAGAGCTGACGCTGAGGCTCACCGTTTTTCAATCTCTCTTGGTACCCGTTAGCATAAAAATAGCGGGAGCTGTCTGAGGTATGTACCTCATCAATGAGTGTCAGCTCATCATTGTAAAGACCAAACTCATATTTGGTATCAACCAGTATCAACCCTTGATCAGCGGCAATTTTAGTTCCGCGTTCAAAAAGTTTGAATGCCGTTTTGCGAATTTCTTTCCAGAGTTTGGAGCCAACTATTTTGTTCTCAAGTATCTCTTTCTCTGAAATATCTTCGTCGTGTCCCTCTTCGGCCTTCGTGGCAGGCGTCAAAATTGGTTCATCAAACTTCTCATGTTCTACCATTCCGTCGGGTAGATGAACTCCGCAAAGAGTTCGTTTGCCCGATCTATACACTCTCCATGCATGCCCGGTAAGATATCCTCTTACAACAACCTCAATAGGAATTGGAGCACATTTTTTAGCAATTGTTACATTAGGGTGGGGCACGTCAATAGTATGCGTTGGTATCAAGTCAGACACTTTCTCAAACGAATAATTTGAGAGTTGATTGAGTATTTGTCCTTTATACGGAATAGCCTGACGCATAATGTGATCAAAAGCACTTATGCGATCCGTAACAACGATGCCGAGAGTTCCATCATTGAGGTCGTAGACATCCCGCACTTTTCCGCGGTAGGGGTCTCCGATATTTGATGCATTGGTTGAGGTAATACAATTGAGAAGTGCCGATTCTCTGTCTATATACAATGGTTTAATCCTTTTTCGCCGTTGAATTTCTTGGTACAAGTACCGGGTCGATCGTTTTCTGAACCTTTTTGCTGTCTTTATTACGGATTATTTCCGCCAGTCGTTTTGTAGCATCTACGCCAACTTTGTACATCATCTGGTCGACCGTTGTAAGATCAAGATACTTGGTAAATTTAATATTGTCGTATCCCATTATGGCGATATCCTCAGGAATCTTCATACCCAGTCTGGTAATGGCATGGTAGGCACCGATTGCCTGTGTATCATTCGAGCAAAAGATCGCATCGGGAAAATCGCCCATTTTTTCATATTCATAAATAGCCTCAAAGCCGGCTTCCTCGGTAAACCCGGCGTGCTTGGTACTCTCTCCACGCACGAAAAACTTATCCTCAATCGGCATTTTAAACTCTTTTAGTGCGTCGGTGAAACCGGCATGTCTATCTTTCGACGGTTTTGCATTTGTTGCCGGCATAATCATTCCCATTCGTTTATATCCCTGCTTAACCAGATGCTCTCCGGCCAGAAATCCACCTTTGCGGTTGTTTAAATCAAAAAAGTTGTATTCGGGGTGATTGCTCCCAATTAATACAATAGGGATATCTGATGATTGAAGATGTTCGTGTACCACATCCGTAATTTCAATACTGATGGTAATAACCGTATCAGCCGTCCCTCTGTTAAAGAAATTTTCAATTCCCTCAGCCGGGTTTTTAGAGCCCGTATTGTAAATAACAATATCCAAATCCATGTCTGCAATTTCATCTTTAACGCCTTTTAAGACTTCGGTGTAAAAAGGCGTAGTAAAAGATGGTACAGCAAGTGCCAGCATCTGCGGCTCACGGCTGGCAAGTTTTCGTGCACTAACTTGTGGGCGAAAATTCAGCTCACGTATAGCCTCATTAACTTTATCTTTCGTTTTTGGAGATACGTTCGGTGAATTGTTTAATACTCTTGATACCGTTGAAATGGCTACACCGGCTTTCTGGGCAACCTGGTAGATTGTGTTTTTTTTCTGAGGTGACATAAAGGTTCGGCTAAAAGCTTTAAAAGTACAAAAGACTAAAATAGTTAATCGCGTATTCTAAACGCTTAAAATAAAAGAAATTATCGTAACATATATGCTTTATTAAATAATTAAGGAACTATTTAGTAGGGTAGCAGCATTAGGTTGTATAAATAAGAATATTGCTACTATGACAAACATATTTAGAATACCCTATTCACTCATTCGGCCGCTATATGAAAAAACAAATTTTCACAAAGCTGTTATAAGCGAAGTAGATGACACAAAGCTACGCGCTGCTTATTCCCATTGCAGATCTATCACCAGAATTCATGCCAAAACATTTTATATGGCAACACGATTTCTGCCCTATAAAAAACAGCGTAGTATTTTCGCCATTTATGGCTTGTGCCGATTTTTGGATGATCTCGTAGATGAAGCTGAAGATCTAATGCACGACAAAAAGATTAATGAACAGGAAATCTTTAGCCGTCTAGAACACTTCAGTAAAAAACTTGTAAACACATACAGAGGAGAAGAGCAAAACGATCCAATTCTTATAGCCTTTTCAAATACTTTAAATATGTACGATATCTCCATCGAGATGCCGCTGCTTCTGATTGAAGGTGTCAAAATGGATCTGACAAAAAATCGTTACAACAATTTTGAAGAGCTGTATGATTACTCCTATAAAGTTGCTTCGGTTGTAGGGCTAATGACCAGCAAGGTTTTTGGATATGAAGATGAGTCGGCTCTAGAGCATGCCGAAGCTCTGGGAATTGCGATGCAGCTTACCAACATTCTTCGCGATGTGGGCGAAGACCTTGACAGAGGACGGGTATATCTGCCTGAAAATGAATTACGGTCGTTTAACATATCAATTGATGAACTTAAAAATCGTGAGCTTTCAGATAAATTTATAGAGTTCATGAAATTTCAAATATCGCGGGCACGCGACTACTATGAAAAAGCAGATATTGGTATTGAGATGCTATCGAAGGATAGCCGGCTACCGGTAATGCTGGCCCGAGAGAATTACAGCCGTATTCTCGATAAAATTGAAGAGAACAACTACAATGTTTTTGATAAAAGGGCATATCTCAACTCCACCGAAAAGCTTACCATCTTGCCAAGAGTTATGTACAACCTCCGGATGCAGGAGTGATATTCTAATACCTGTCCAAAAACAATGATTATTCATTGGAAAAGCGCTTCCAAGTGAGTTTAATTCCTGCTATATTCAGTTCCACAACTGTAATATATTAATAGTGAACGAGCTAGATTTCAGGAGTTGAAAAACATGGAACGAACGTATAAAAAATGGAAAAGTCCCAGCCTTGGCAAAGAGATGGAGTTACTGGTTTTTGGAGATAAAGGCACACCAATTTTAGTCTTTCCTTCGGAGGAGGGACGTTTTTTTGAGTGGGAAGATGCCGGTTTGATAGATGACCTTTCCGAACAAATAAATGAAGGGTATAACCAAATTATTTGTGTGGACTCTGTTGCTCACGAGGGATTGTTAAATAAGAGTGTAGAACCATATGTACGTCTTAGCAGGCAAAAGCAGTACGAAGATTACATAGTAGATGAGGTAATCCCCTTTATAAAAAAACAGAGCAGTGATGATTTTTTACTCGCAACCGGAGTAAACCTCGGGGCATATTTTGCACTCCTTTATGCGCTCAAAAAGCCTCAAAAAATAGATAAAGTAATTGGGGTTAGCGGTACATACGACATCAAACCGTATCTTGATGGCTTTTACGATGATAACGTCTATTATAATAACCCTATAGACTTTCTCCCAAACTTAAATGAGAAAAAAATATTAAAAGAGATTTCCAAAGTAGATATTCGACTTCTAACTTATGGCAACGATCCACAAAAACAACATTCTGAGCGAATGAGCGATACGTTGTGGTTGAAGAATTTAGAGCATAACTTCTACGTATGGGACGAACGTGTTTCTGACCCATGGGAAGTAGTTTCACCAATGCTAAAAGAACATCTATTTTAGGAGTACATGTCGAAAATTAAACGAGTATTAGTCGCCAACCGTGGCGAAATTGCGTTGCGTGTGATGCGTACATGTAATGAGATGAATATTGAAACGGTAGCAATATATTCTGTACCGGATGCGGACGCACCCCACGTAACATTTGCCGATCAATCTGTTTGTGTAGGTGAAGCAGAATCTTCGCAGAGTTACCTGGATATTGATAAAGTGATAAAAGCCGCCAAAGATACAGGGGCGGATGCGATCCATCCCGGCTACGGTTTTTTAAGTGAAAATGCTGCGTTTGCTGAACGTTGTAAAAAAGAGGGAATTCAGTTTATTGGCCCTTCTCCCAAGGCAATTGAATTGATGGGGGACAAAACCGAAGCGAGAGAGCTGATGGGNAAAGCCGGCGTTCCATATCCCCCGGGCACGAAGAATGCAATGACAGATCTGGATGAAGCCCTAAAAACAGCCAAAGAGATCGGTTTCCCGGTATTGGTTAAAGCCGCAGCAGGTGGAGGCGGTAAAGGAATGCGGATTGTAGAATCAGAATCTGAGTTTAAAAACAGCGTGAAAGCGGCTAAATCTGAAGCCAAAAACGCATTTGGCGATGATCGCGTGTATGTTGAAAAATATCTCGAAGAGCCGCGACATATTGAATTCCAAATTATGGCTGACAGCCATGGAAATGTAATCCATCTCTACGACCGTGAATGCTCTATTCAGCGTCGTCATCAAAAAGTAATTGAGGAAGCACCGAGTTCCGTCTTAACTGAAGAGTTGAGAAACGATATGGCAGAGGCTGCCGTAGCAGCGGCAAAAACTGTGGATTACGAAGGAGCCGGAACCATTGAGTTTTTAGTGGACAAACACCACAATTTCTACTTTTTAGAGATGAACACACGCCTGCAGGTAGAGCATCCCGTTACGGAATGGATCACCGGCGTTGACCTAGTAGAGCTGCAAATTCTCGTTGCACAGGGCGAAAAGCTGCCTTATAAACAGGCTGATATTAAACGGAAGGGGCACGCCATTGAGTGCCGAATATATGCGGAAGATCCCGCCGATCAATTTTTACCAAGTACGGGACTTTTAAAACGACATCGAGAACCATCAGGACTTGGTGTTCGTGTGGATTCCGGTGTGGCTGAGGGACAAGAGGTAACCATTAATTATGACCCTATGATTTCTAAGCTTTCCACCTTTGGTACTACACGTAAACAGGCTATTGGACGAATGTTACGTGCACTAAAGGAGTACGAAATTACAGGGTGCCGCACTACGATTCCATTTTGTGAATTCACGTTGAATCATCCCGATTTTGTTTCAGCATCTTACGATACCCACTTTGTGAAAGATCACTTTAGCACAGAGAAGCTTAAAAGTGATCATCATGTGTCAGATATTAAGGCGATTGCCGCGGCGTTAATTTCTTCCGGAGTAAGTCGGTCAACTAATAGTGGAGATTCTTCGAAGGAAGTTTTTGGTGAATTAGAATCTGAATGGTGGTCTTCAAGACGTTAGTCGTACAGTTATGCAGAACAACGAAAATCGCGAAGACCTTTTTGAAAAACTTAGCACTCTGTTAACAGAGCAGCGTAATCCCAAAACAACCGGCATTGATGTTGCCGATAGCCGGGAAATTGTTCGTCTGATTAACAATGAAGATAAAAAGGTTGCTGATGCAGTTGAGAAAAAAATAGACGTAATTGCCGATGCCGTTGACCGCATTGCGGCAGGCATAAAATCAGGTGGCAGATTGTTATACTTTGGAGCCGGCACTAGTGGACGTTTAGGTGTGCTGGACGCGTCGGAATGCCCACCAACATTCGGGGCATCACCGGAGACAGTTCAGGGGTTTATTGCCGGAGGAAAAGAGGCGATGTTCGAAGCCCAGGAAGGTGCTGAAGATAGCCCCGAACTCGGTGCCGAAGCGGTTCGCTCTCTCAATGTAGGGAGTAACGATATTGTTGCCGGTTTAGCTGCGAGTGGACGAACACCTTATGTACACGGTGCAATTAAAGAAGCCAATAAGTTAGGAGCATCAACTCTTATGGTAACCACAGTAAGTGCCAAACAAGTTGATGTAGGTGTCAACGTAGATTTTATGATTGATATTCCCGTGGGCCCCGAAGTAGTAATGGGGAGTACCCGAATGAAATCTGCCACGGCCCAAAAAATGGTGCTAAATATGCTTACCACCGGTTCAATGATTCGGCTTGGTAAAGTATATGAGAATGTGATGGTAGATCTGCAAATGTCCAACAAGAAACTCGAAGAGCGGGCAAAACGTATCGTAATGATGCTTACGGAATGTTCATATTCCGAAGCAGAAACATTGCTAAATAATGCAGATGGACACGTTAAAACGGCACTGGTGATGAAATTTATGGACTGCTCAAAAGAAGAAGCCTCTCAACTGCTTCAACAGAACAATGGATTCATCCGAAAAGCGATAAACAAAGTTTAGTTCTTCATATCGTGTGGAACATCGTATATTTTGTAACGTTGTAAGAATCGATAAAAACCGTCGTTACTTTAAAAAAGCAGATATTGTCTCTTTATCACCAAAATAATCGTATTACCGACTCAACTTACCGCAATAGGTTTCTGATGGCTATTGTAATAGCCCAGGTTACGGTTATTCTCATCTTTAGGTTTTTTCCACAGGAAGAGGTGGAAATAAGAGATTTTCAAGTATCAGAAAGGGAGGAGCAGGTATTGATTGATGAAATTGAAATCACACGCCAGGAAACCTCTCCACCTCCACCGCCTCGGCCACAAATACCTCAACCTGTGCCATCTGATGACATCATCGAAATAGAGCTCGAGGTGGAATTAGACCTTGATGTACCGGACCTGCCCGATTGGGATCCCGGCCAGGGTACAGGGTATGAAGGCGATGAAGCATCTATTGTGGGAAATCCACAAGTTCCGCCAACCGTAGTTCGAATTGTAGAAGCCAGCGCTCCCGATGCCGTACCAGACGAGTATCGAGGTAATCTTGAAATGATTGTAAATTTCCTGGTGGATGAAAATGGTGATGTTGAAGAAGCATCAATTGAAGAGATTAGAAGATATACGAATGGTGATTACGAAGTGATGCCGTTTATTCAATACGGGTTGATGGACGCCGTAATAAGAGCAGCGCTACAGTGGCGATTTAGGCCCGCAAGACAGGATGGAGAGCCGGTTCGGGCCTATACAAGGCAAAGGTTTAATTACTAATACCGGTTTCTATTACTTGATTAAATCCTAATTGAATGTATATTCGTACACAATGAAGATTACGTTCAATCACTTTCGGAAATAAACTCTTTGTTAAATGTCTTGTCCATTTACTTATTTGGCAATAATCACAATTAGTTTGTCACAGAATGGTTATTCATGACTCTTAATAGGTAGCTGTAATTGTCTCTCATCAATCGGATAGTATTGTATTCCCATGGGTAAATTTAGATTAAAAGCGATCTCCAAAGCCGGTAAAAAAATTAAGACCGAATTTGAGGCTGACTCAAAAAAAGATGCTCAAAACAAGGTTAATAAACTTGTTAAAAAGAATGGCATTAAAGTACAGGCTATAGAGAAAAAACAGATTTTCGAATATAGTGCTCAAAAAACAGGGAAACCCAAAATTAAAGGGGAGCAGGAGGCATACAGTAAGGAAGAGCTGGAGCGTGCGCTCAACAAATTGGGCTTTAAAGTTCATCGTATAAATAAAAAGCTCTTTGATTTTAAAGGAGGTGTGCCCACTCAGGAAATTGTTACATTTGTAAGCTTATCTGCTGACTTACTGCGCCAAGAATTACCTTACGATGAGATTTTGGATCTTCTGTACGAAGATACCCAAAACAAGAAGATGAAAGAGGTTATAAAAGAGATACAGAAAGACCTCAAGGATGGTAAAGAGGGTAGTGAAGTATATGGTAAGCATGAAGATGTTTTTGGAAAGTTTGCGGCCTACATGCTTAGTGTAGCGTCAACTTCCGGTAACATGGCTCTCGTTTTTGAAAGTACTGCAAAATTTCTAGAGCGAGATGCCGAATTTAAAAAGAACCTGCGCCGCTCCCTTTTAATGCCATCGGTAACGGTTTTAGCAGTTGTTGCTACAGTGCTATTCTACGTAGGATATATTTTCCCTGCCACAGCAGAAATGTTCCTTGAGTTCGATATACAGCTCCCCCCAATGACCGCGGCCACCCTTGAATGGAGTTACTGGCTGCAAGATTACTGGATTGAACTGACGCTCTTCTGTACAATACCTCTTGGAGTTTTTATGTGGTATGTGCGCACACCGAAAGGTAAACTAATGCTGGATAAGTATATCATACATATACCAGTAATCGGAGATCTGCTCCATAAAACAAGTATTGAAATTTTTGCTCGTGTATTTTATACGCTTTATAGTGGATCAGGCCAAAATATTGAGGTTATCCGAGTAGCCTCGGAAGCGTGCAGAAATAAATACATGGAGAAGCAGATTAAAGAAATTGCCATAAAAATGATGTTGAAAGATGGTGCCGGATTGGTAGAATCGATAGAAGCCACCGAAGTGTTCAGCAATACGGCAATTAGCCGTTTCCGACTGGGTGCCGAATCAGGCGCACTGCGCGAAAATGCCAAACAGCTTGCTGAATATTACGAGGTGCAAACTACCTACAAAATGGAATCGGTGATTGATACGATTAACCTCTTTATCAACCTGTTTATTATGGTTGCCTTGATTGCAATTACCGTTGTATCCTCTGAGGCCGCAATTATTCAGCCGAACTAAAAGCAGAGCTTAAAGAGTGGGGGAGTCTTCAATATTTATCTGTTGAAGAACCTCTCACTTGATACAGTTTGATCAATTGGCTGCCCTTTTTCAAGGTGATCAACCAACAGTTTAGCCAACAGACAACTGTGAATCATCCCTTTGGACCCGAGTCCTGTTATGACAGAAATTCCTTTCTCTGCATAATGAGGGCCGATTATCGGTTTATGATCCTGAGTTGTAACTCGAACACCACACCACTGCTCAGTTTTTTCGATAGAGGAGAGTAATCCCGGCAGTGTATTCTGTAGCTTTTCCAGAAGCTTCTCTTTGGCGGCAGCATCTGTGTTAAGATGAGTGTAGCCATGCTCATACGTACTGCCTATAACCAGTTTATTGGGTGTTTCGGGAAGAAATGCAAAATATCCCATGCTGGAAATAGAGTGCTGCATTTTTAACTCTTTTTCAAAATAGAGTGTAAGTGTCTGCCCCTTTACATTTTCAAGTGGAAGAAAATCCCAGGAATCTATGTCTGATATTCCGGCACCAACGGCATAAATCACCTGCTTTGTAAGGATAGAATCTACTCCCTCAATGTTGATTTGAAAAACGCCATCCTGCTCTTTGGAAATAGAATAGTCACAATCAGTAAAAAACTGAATTCCACTTTTGCCCAGTAGTTTGTAAAATTCTTCTATAAAAATTTTACTGTCTATGGTATAACCATTTGGAATTAGAAGTCCCCCAAACGTATCTGGCAAAAATGGGTAGCGGTCTTCTAATTCTCCTTTTCCCATCCACCTGATCCACTCTTCGGACGGCCATTCATATTTTTTAGGTGCCCGGCTAAAATCTTTCCCAATCTTTTCAGTAAGGGCAGGGCGCAATACGCCATTTTTCTTATAGAAAGGGGTAGATGTTTTCTCTTGCACCTTTTTCAAAATAGACGCCCCCAACTCAACAGCCTCCTCAGCTCTCCAGGCCATTTTGGCTCTTCGGCCCGTTGCGGGGTTCATCAACACTAATGGTGCACCTGATGCACCACCGCCGGGACTGTTTTTGTCAATAACAGCAACACTTTTACCACGTTGATGCAGCTGATCGGCGACATTCAATCCCGCGATTCCGGCTCCAAGTACTACGTAATCGAATCGGTTATCTGTACTCAAATTTATCCGCTGATTTTATCTGAAGTGGTAACGGTAACTCCGGCCTCTTTCATCTCTTTCCAGGCTTCATCAAGGGAGCCTTCAAGGTCGATGCCTCGAACCGCATCCTCCACAATGTGCACATTAAACCCTTCTTTAATACCATCTAAAACCGACCATTTTACGCAGAAATCTGTAGCGAGTCCGGTTACATACAGATCAGTAATTCCCCGGTCTTTCAAGTAGCCGGTGAGTCCGGTTTTCGTCTTTTGGTCATTTTCATAAAATGTAGAGTAGGAATCGATTGGTGCACGAAACCCTTTGCGGATAATGACTTGTGACTTATCTGTCTGAAGCTCTTTATGAAAATCTGCTCCATTAGTACCCTGCACGCAGTGATCGGGCCATAAAACCTGTGTTCCATAATCCAATTCAACGGTCTCGTATGGAGATTTGCCGTCATGGCTGGATGCAAATGAATGGTGTCCTGAGGGATGCCAATCCTGTGTTTGTATAATAGCATCAAACCGATCGATCAGTTTATTAATTACCGGAACTACACTGCTGCCATTTGGTACTTCAAGAGCTCCGCCTTCACAAAAATCATTTTGAACGTCTACGATAATCAGTGCTTTCATATATGGTTTTGATGATTTTGAATAATTTCGTTTCTCATATCTAACAGTTTTTTACTGATTCCCACTTTGTAAATATGGGGGTTTTCATAACGTTTATACTCTTGAGGGAGTTTGGAAAGCTGATTTCTACAATATTCAGCACTCTCTTTTACGGTAGATTTCGGCTCAATGAACTCCCCGTTTTCCATCATTTTTTTCAAAAACAGAGTTGATGATTTCCCCGTCAATTTGCTGGTTTTTGCCGTATAGATCGGGTGATATATCTTTTCGATGGAATTTTCATCTTCTGCCATAATCGCATCTCCATAAAAAGTCCCATCATCATTAAAATATCGTTTTACTATTTTTTGACCCGGAAGAGTGATTTTTTCGACATTCTCCGAAATCTTAATTTTTGGGGTATTGTCTACAGAAGCAAGCTTATAAACACCATCAAGGGCAGGGGAAGAATCACCTGTAACCAGGCGGGTGCCGACGCCAAAAATATCAATGGCGGCTTCCTGGCGCTTTAAACTGGTAATTACCCGTTCATCGAGCTGGTTTGATGCGGCTATTTTAACATCCGGGAAACCGGCATCATCAAGCATTTTTCTGGATTTGCGGGAAAAGTAGGCCAAGTCACCACTATCAAGTCGAATTCCCACCAATTCATGACCCTTCTCCCGGAGTTCTCTGGCTACTTTAATAGCATTTGGTACGCCGCTGTTTAGCGTATCATACGTATCAACCAGTAAGATTGTGGAGTCGGGAAAAGATTTGGCGTAGGCTCGAAAAGCAGTTAATTCATCATCAAACGCCTGAATCCAGGAGTGGGCCATGGTGCCACCTGCAGGGAGGTTGAACTCTTGCGCAGCATAAACATTTGAGGTGCCATCAAACCCGCCAATAATAGCTGACCGGGAGGCGTGAATTCCGCCAAGGCCCTGCGATCGCCTGAGTCCAAAATCAAGTACAGTGCAATCTTTACCGGCTGCCAATTTTATACGTGATGCTTTTGTTGCGATGAGTGATTGGAAGTTTAAAATATTGAGCAGCAGGGTTTCAATAATCTGTGTTTCAAGAAGAGTACCTTCAACTCGTGCAATTGGCTCGTTGGGAAATACGATCTCTCCCTCTTTCACTGAGTGGATGGTTCCCTTGAATGAGAAGTCGCGCATGTAGTTGAGGAAATCATCATTAAATCCTTCCGAACGCAGATAGTTGATTTCATCGTCTGAAAATCGAAAGTTATGCAGTGCATCAAGAAGGTCATTTAAACCGGAAAAAATAACATACCCTCCATTAAAAGGATTACTTCGGAAGAAGTAATCAAATACAGCCGATTGGTGATGCTTATTGGCGTCGAAATATCCCTGCGCCATTGTGAGCTCGTAATAATCTGTATAAGAAGCAGGCCGGTTTATGTACATGGTAGATGTATAAGTTAATAGATGATTTGTGCCAAAGGTAGGAACTCTATTTGAAATATGTGTAAATGGATATGCCACTTTGTATTATAATTTACCGGATTGAAAAAAGTGGCGAATCCGGATAAAGGTTGAGTATTAAAAACAGTATATTTATCGCATTCTAACACGATTTTAAACTTCCGTTTTGAAGAATACCCTATTTCAAATCTCTTTATTTTTGTTGTGTATGATCTGGCTCGGCAGCTGTGCAACGCCGGTTGCTCCTAGTGGCGGCCCACCCGAT
>SL_3KL_010_SEDDRAFT_10001534_pt1 | contig 21040 bp, 20 predicted proteins | sample SodLakKL_010_SED_2_FD_10381 | JGI IMG/M metagenome (IMG submission 10381) | reverse complement strand
CTGCTTTTTCCTTATAATAACCGAATCCTGCAGCCATTTCTTCCGGCGAACCCGTATAAGTATATTTGTAAGGCCCTACTTTTAAATAGGTGTTATTGGTTTTTTCATCATTACAGGCTATGTGAAAAATGGAAAAAAGACCCATTAAGCCGTCAATTCTTTGCATCACGAACTTATCATTGAATGTAACGACCATCTTTTTCGGCAGGATGTGTTCAGGTACTCCCACAGTATTATTTTCAATATAATTGATATTATATTCAATTGTTCCTTGTAACGGGATATCCCGGGTACCGGTATCCCTGCAGGAAAGAACCGGAATATTCATTAGTGACAAAAGAAATATTATCCTGAAACCGGGAAAACAGATTGATTGATTAGTACTTTGAGCTATTTTGGGAAATAATTTTGCGATTTTTTTTATGAAAAAAATCATTAGTGATCCTATAATTTGTTATTACTTTTAAAAAAATACGGCAAAACCTTAATTTGGTTTGTTTTTGAAAGGAACTTGTGTGGAGTATTTGACAAATAACTGAAAATTCATGATGAACGATAAATTAAGGGTTGTCCTTTTGGTGAGAATCTGGAATGGAAAAAAGCCTCTGTTATTATAATATTTCCTTTATATCCGGTTTTTATATAAAAAATATTTTTATATTTCAGATTAAATAATAAAATTTTCATTATGAGTAAATTAGTTGTAATTGCATTGGGCGGGAACGCCTTGCTTCGCGGTGATCAGGAGGGTACGATTGAGCAGCAGGAACAGAATACCACTGACACCCTGGAAAATATTGTATTCCTGATCAAAAAGGGGTATAATGTTGTACTGAGCCACGGTAACGGGCCCCAGGTCGGGAATATACTCATGCAGAATGATGCAGGTGAGCATATGTACAAAATCCCCCAGATGCCTCTTGATGTATGTGTGGCCGATTCCCAGGGGTCAATAGGTTATATGATAGAGAGAACACTGCGTAATGTTCTCAGAAAGCACAATATCAAAAGAGAAGTTGTAACTCTTGCAACAATGGTACAGGTAGACAAGGATGATGAAGCATTTAAAAACCCCACCAAGCGAGTGGGAAGAACATATAACAAAGAAGAAGCTGACAGGCTTGTAAAAGAGAAAGGATGGGTTTTCAAGGAAGAAGTAAAAATTGAGGGAGGGTGGAGGCGCGTAGTTCCCTCTCCCAAACCGATTGATGTGATGAATGAGAATGTGGTTGAAACCCTTTCTAAACAGGGCACAATCGTAATTGCATCCGGAGGGGGGGGGATTCCCGTTTATATAGATGAAAAAGGCGATGTAAGGCCCTCGGAGGCTGTGATAGACAAAGACCTTGCAACCTCTTTGCTGGCAGCAAATATCAGGGCGGATGAGTTTTACATTTTGACCGATGTGCCTTATGTTTACCTCAATTATAAAAAACCCGGCGAGAAAGTTCTTGAACACCTGAACAGGGAGGATACTTTAAAATACCTTGACCAGGGAATGTTCGGAGAAGGCAGTATGGCACCCAAGATACGGGCCTGTCTTCAGTTTATTGAAAAAGGTGGCAGCAAGAGTGTAATTACCGAAGCATTCAAGCTTGAAGACAAGTCCTACGGAACAAGGATCACCATGAACTATGGTGAATAAACATCATCTTTTTAAAAAATCCAACAAAAACATTAATCTTTAACAAAAACTTTTATGGCTTACAATTTAAGAAACCGAAGCTTTTTGAAGCTACTGGACTTTACACCCTCTGAAATCAGGTTTTTGCTCAAACTTTCTGCAGATCTGAAAACCGCCAAATATTGCGGTACAGAACAGCAAAAACTTAAAGGGAAAAACATTGCATTAATTTTTGAAAAATCTTCTACCCGCACAAGATGTGCATTTGAGGTTGCCGCATTTGACCAGGGGGCACTCGTTACCTACCTGGGTCCAAGCGGCTCACAGATAGGCCATAAAGAGTCGATGAAAGATACTGCCAGGGTTCTCGGACGCATGTATGACGGGATTGAGTATCGTGGTTTCGGCCAGGAGGTGGTAGAGGAACTTGCAAAATATTCGGGTGTTCCGGTGTGGAACGGACTCACGAATGAATTCCATCCAACGCAGATACTTGCTGATTTTCAGACAATGCTTGAAAACTGTAACAAGCCCATTGAAGATATTTCATTTTGTTACCTGGGAGACGCACGCAACAATGTAGGTAATTCCCTCCTTGTCGGTGCATCGAAGATGGGAATGGATTTCAGGGCTGCAGCACCGGCTAATTGCCAGCCGGATGAAAAACTGGTTGCTCAATGCAGGGAGCTGGCTTCCGAAACAGGTGCAAGCATTACAATTACCGAAAATGTCAGTGAGGCGGTCAGGAACGTCGACTTCCTTTACACCGATGTATGGGTTTCAATGGGAGAACCCGATTCTGTATGGGAGGAACGTATAAAGCTATTGAAACCCTATCAGGTTAACAAAAAGGTTCTGGAAATGACAGGAAATAAGAACGTCAGGTTCCTGCACTGCCTGCCTGCATTCCACAACCGCGAAACTAAGGTTGGAGAGGAGATCTATCAGAAATTCGGACTGGAAGCAATGGAGGTTAACGATGATGTATTTGAGTCGGATGCTTCTATTGTATTTGATCAGGCTGAAAACAGGGTGCATACAATAAAGGCTGTAATGGTTGCTACTTTAGGTGATTGATTTTTTTTTATTTTACAAGATTGTATTATCTTGTAATTGCAAACATTAACCGCATTAATTATGACCATTTATGTAGGCAACATCCCTTATTCCATGAAAGAAGCTGAAATTGAGCAGTTTTTTTCAGAATACGGTACAGTGTTATCGGTAAAAATCATAATCGATAAGTTCACAAAACGTTCAAAGGGATATGCTTTTGTTGAAATGGAAGATGAGTCTCAGGCTCAAAGTGCAATTGAATCATTGAACGGAAAAGAAGTTCAGGGGAGAAGCATTAAGGTAAGCAAGGCCAACCCACGGAAAGAGGAGTAATTTGATATTACCTGAAAGTCTTTCCGGAAAAGCAGAACCTTTTAATGCACTCTAAAAAATTGCGGCTGTTGCCTCCAGTTCAACTGAAAAACCAAAGTGAAGGGGTTTAACCGGCACTATAGCACGTGCCGGTTTGTGCGTATCAAAGAATTCGCTGTATATTTTGTTCACCCTACCCCATAATTCCACATCTGATATATAGATAGTGGTTTTCAGGACGTGATTCCTTGAAAGGCCCGCTGCCTTCAGTATAGCTTCCAGATTTGCAAGCACCTGGGATATTTGCTCTTCAATACTTCCTTTTACTTTTTCACCCCCCGGCTTAACCGGAAGGAGTCCGGATACATATACCAGTCCGTTGTGAATTAACGCCTGAGAATAGTGACCGCCGGGTTGCGGAGCATCAGGAGTATTTATAATTACAGGTCTGTTGTTTTGGGTCATATAAAAAAGCTGTTTTTAATATCAGTTGGTATGTTGCAATATAACAGATTAAGACCGGATTTTCCTTTTTTAAAAAAAGTTTGTGGTTTTTTTATATTTTTGCACGGAAAATAATCAAAAAATATGTTAGTTTACTGCATAAACCATAATACCTGTCCGATTGTCAACATACCCGGTTTTATTGATGAGGAGGAGAAAAAGGATTATTATGTAAACAATTACTGCAGGGGAGGAAAGGATAACTGGACAAAGTGTAAAAGATATCTGACTAAAGTTGACCATTATTTTTGTCCCGATTTTGTTATGCCAGATACTCCGGGCACTACAGATGAAATGATCGACATATTTGACGAAGATATTGAATAACAGTTTTATTAATTAAATTTCTAGAGATATGCCAACAATTGAGATTGAGGGTAATAAATTTGAATTTGACGGCGATGGTTTTCTGACAACTCCCGCTATCTGGAATGAAGAAGTGGCTGGACTGATTGCCAGGTATGACGGAATAGAGGAACTGACAGATCAGCACTGGGCAATTATCAATATTATTAGAAGAAACTATGAAGAGAAGGGAATGGCACCCATGATAAGGCATATATGCAAGGAAACCGGACTAAAGTTAAGGCAGATATATGAACTTTTCCCCCTTGGGCCCGCACGCGGAGCATGCAGGGTTGCNGGTTTGCCAAAACCTGACGGCTGTGTTTAATTAATTCAGGGATAATATGGCATGGTATAACTGGTTTGGAATTTTTTCACTGGCAATATGTCTTGCTGTTTGCCTGTACCATGTTATAAGACTTATCAAACTTGGTATGCCGGTTGAATACTCCGGCAGGTCAGGCAGCCCTGTTTCAGGCATAGTTTATTCCTTCACTTCCGCAATGAATCCGTCAGTGAAGGAGTCTGCCTCTCTGAATCTGCCTGTTTATATTGCCGGCATTGTTTATCATCTGGGTACGTTCATTGCCGGTATACTGTTTATGACTGTTATTGCAGGCTTAAGTCCTTCCGGATATCACTTACTGTTTTTTGCTTTCTTTTTGTTTATTTCTGCTCTTTCCGGGACAGGTATACTTATCAAACGGCTTACAGACAAGAAGCTTTTGTATATTTCATTACCAGACGACTACATTTCAAATGTGCTTGTTACCTTTTTTCAGGCTTCAGGGGGGGTATTTTTACTTTTACCTGGTAGTGAGCCTGTATTTATGATTTCTGCCGGATTAATGATGCTTTACCTTCCCGTTGGTAAGCTGAGGCATGCGATATATTTTTTTGCCGCCAGGTTTCACCTGGGATTTTTTTACGGCTGGCGTAATGTATGGCCTCTGCACAAACAAAAGGTAGATGAAAGAAGCAAATGAAAAAATAAGAAAGGGACTTGAGGTGCTGGGCTCTGGAGAAGACAGCAAACTGTTAAGTCACCTCAATGCCTGCGTGCGTTGCGGACTTTGTGCCAAAAGCTGCATTTATTATCTGTCCATGAAAGATGAAAAACTAATTCCTGCCAGCAAGGTTGATATTGTTGCTTCTGTTTACAGGAGGTACTTCACTTTTACCGGCAGACAATTACCCGGTCTTGTTAAAGCACGCGACCTGGACGACAAAACTGTAACTGAAATGGTCGATTTGCTTTTTGGTTCTTGTACAGTATGCGGCCGTTGTGTGAAGCACTGTTCTATAGGTGTTGACATTGAGTATGTAGTGAGAAAGGGGAGGGAAATGCTTTCCGTAATGGGTTATGTGCCTTCAACACTCCAGTCGACCGTCAGATCGGCTCTCGATACAGGCAACAACATGGCAATATCTCACGGGGATTTTGTTGATACTCTTGAGTGGATGGAAGAAGAGCTGCAGGACGAGGTTGATGATCCGGAAGCAAGGATACCCATGGATGAAAAGGGGAAAAAGGTAATGTACACTCTTAATCCCAGGGAGCCCAAATTTTTCCCCATATCCATATCGGCTATGGCGAAGGTCTTTTATGCTGCCGGGGAGAGCTGGACACTTTCAACCAGGATGTATGATGTAACCAATTATGCCTACTTTTCGTGTCATCCTGATGAAGCGGCTGTAATATCCCGTAGGATGTACGACGAGGTAAACACTCTTGAGGCAGGAATGCTTGTTCTTGCGGAGTGCGGACACGGTGTGAGGTCAAACCGCTGGGAATCGCCAAATTATATAAAGAAACAATTTGGTTTTGAAGTATTATCCTCAGTTGAGCTGATGGCAAAATATATCAGGGAAGGCAGGATAAGGACAGACAGGGGAGCTTTGAAAGAGAAGGTTACACTTCATGATCCCTGTAATCTTGTTAGGGGAGGGGGTATATTTAAAGATCAGAGGTATATTCTGAAGCAATGTGCTGAGGATTTTGTTGAAATGACGCCATACGGGACAGACAATTTTTGTTGCGGCGGTGGGGGAGGACAGCTGGCAATGAGTGAATACAATGAGCGGAGAATGAGGATAGCTGAGATAAAAGCTGAACAAATACGCAAAAGCGGTGCAAAAGTAGTTGCAGCACCGTGCCACAACTGTATCGATCAGCTTTCACAGATAAATTTTACTTATAAATTGAATGTAAAAGTCAAAACTTTAGCTGAAATAGTTGCAGATTCTCTTATAATATAGCAAATTTACCTGTAATTCATAACATTATATTTCTATGGATAAACTTATTTATCTTGATAATGCGGCAACCACTTTCCCTAAACCCAGGGAAGTTTATGATTTCATCTATTCTTTTTGCAGTAAACATGGCGTGAATCCGGGGCGTTCGGGTTTCGATGCATCAATAGAGGCAGAAGAGATGGTGCTCGAAACACGCAGAATGCTTATGGAGTTGTTTAACGGTGACGGGGATCCCAACAGGCTCACTTTTAGTTATAATGCAAGTGATTCGCTTAACATGATAATCCAGGGTATTGCCCGCAAAGGGGATCATATTGTTACTACAATGCTGGAACACAATTCAGTTCTGCGTCCTTTGCACCACCTGGAAATTGAAGGTATTGCCGAAGTTGACCATGTTCCTTTCGATAATAGCGGTTATATAGATCCGGATGATATAAAAAAGGCATTGAAACCCAATACAAGGATGGTTATTGTAAATCATTGTTCGAATATCCTCGGAACCATCCAGCCGGTTGCGGAAATTGGGAAAATCTGCAAGGAAGCAGGCGTGATTTTTGTAGTTGACGGGGCCCAGGGAGCCGGAGTAGTGGAAATGGATATGCAGGCAATGGGAGTGGATGTTTTTGTTTTTACAGGACACAAATCCCTTATGGGCCCAACCGGTATTGGAGGCTCCTATGTTATGGAGGATGTTCCCGTAATATCAACCAGATACGGAGGTACGGGAGTTCGTTCAGCTCAACTGACCCATCTTGAAGAATTCCCTTACAGGCTTGAATGCGGAACTCTCAATATTGCAGGAGTAGCCGGACTTAATGCCGGTGTGAAATGGATAAATGAAAAAGGTATTGAAAACATTCACAACCAGGAGCTGGTGCTGTGGGATAAGCTGCGTGTAGGTCTCCAGAATATTGACAATTTAACTGTTTATTGTGCTGAAAACACCGAAAACCAAAATCCGGTATTAAGCTTCAATATTGACGGCATGCCTTCAGATGATGTTGGAATGATGCTGGATGTTGACTACAATATTGCCTGCCGCACCGGTTTGCAATGTGCACCCAAAGTTCATGAAAGACTGGGAACTGATCGTATTCACGGCACCGTGAGATTCGGACTCGGTCCTTTCAATACGGAAGAAGATATTGATGCTGCAATAAAAGCTGTTGAGGAGATATCAACTTTAAGGTTGTAGGGCATTTTTGCAAGGGTGGTGAATATATCCTTTTGAATTTGTTTGCGGGCAATTCTTTTTTTTTTACATTTATAGAACATATTTTCATGGACAACCTCTAATTAAGTGCTGTGTTGCTTGCTTAATTTCAAATAGTTAATATAAATTAACTAAAATTAATAACAGGAGGTATCACCATGATCGGAATGGATTTTTTAAGCTTTTTGATCCTGCTGGTAATAAGTATTATTGTATCAGCTGTTTTACATTACGGATTTAAATACTACATAAGGCCGGGATTTGACTCCTTCGTTTCAAAGGTAATAATAGGATGGGTAGGAGCCTGGCTGGGCACACCGGTTTTTGGAAACTGGTTTAGCGGACTGGCGTATGAGAATGTTTATATCATACCCGCTATACTTGGTACTTTGGCATTGCTTATAGTACTTGGGGACCTGGCCCTGACTTTCAAATGTGTTGAAGAAAAGTCGGAGGACTGACACATATTTTATTTATTCCGGGTTAAAAGTGACACAGCACTTTTTTATTTTATATATATTCTTTTAAAAAATCTGTATTTCACGTATCAGTATTAATTAAACGATGTTAGGAAGAATCAATGCTTGAAGCATAAGCATCTGCTTATCCGGTAAAGTGAAGCTGATATTTAAGTTATCACAGAGGTTTAGCATAACACCTGGCTCTCTTGTGCTGGCGGAAATCGTAACCATCCCACAGTTTCCGGATACTTTCGTTGTTTTCCAGTTCTCTTGTGGTTTCCACATACCTGATCCCCTTTTTCTGAAGATTGCCTATGATCTTTTCAAATATTAGTGCATGCACACCTTTTCTGCGGTATTCGGGTTTTACCCCTATAAGAAGCATGTCTGCGGTGTCATTTTTATTCAGTGCCCTGATTATATGAAATAAGCCAAAAGGAAAGAGGCGCCCTTTAGCCTTTCTGAGTGCTCCGGAGAGGGAGGGCATTACAAGCCCGAATGCTGCCACTTCGTTCTTTTTGTTGAGCACAATAGAGATATAATCCTTCTTTATCAGGGGCAAAAATTCTTTTGTAAGATTTTCCGCCTGTGAATGCGTCAGGGTTGAAAACCCGTAAAGATCACCGTAAACTGAGTTGATAAGTTCAAATATTTGTCCGGTATGCTTTTTTATATCCCTACGGGTTTTAAAATCTGCATTATGCAGGGAATATCGTTTTCTTACTTTCCCGGATAATTTTATTTCCCGGTAAGGAGCATGAAGCGGCACTGTTATCCGTTTTTCTATCCAGTCAACATCTTTTTTGTAACCTGATTCCTCAAGCATTCTTTTGTAGTAAGGGAAGTTATAGCTTCCCCAGGAAGTGGGCAGTTCTTCAAATCCCTCAACAAGAATCCCTGCCGGATCAAATGAAGTAAATCCAAGTGGTCCGTGTATCTGTTCCATACCTTTATCGCGCCCCCAGTTCTCAACAGCAGAAAGGAGCAGATCAAGCACTTTTTTATCCTCAATAAAATCAAGCCATCCGAAACGAATATTTTTTTCACCTTTTTCTGTATTGTACCGATGGTTGATGATCGCTGCTATTCTCCCGACAATCTTTTTGCCGGAGAAAGCAAGCCAGTATCTTGCTTCGCAGTGCCTGAAGGCTGTGTTTTTTTCGTCAGAAAGAACTGAAAGCTGTTGGCTGTGGATTGAAGGCACATAATAAGGGCATCCATTGTATAACTTGTCGGGGAACCTGATAAACATTATCAGCTCCCTTTTTGATTTTATTTCCTTGAGTTTTACGCTCATTTAATTAACTGTTTTGGCTTGTTCCTACCGTATTTTTCGTGTGCTGAAATAAAATCGCCCGCGACTACAGATGCAGATGGGGATATCATAGTTTTTTCTCTCCTTTGGCAACTTCATTACTCGCACTCTTGTTGTTGAAAAAATATTTCTGCTTAAGTTAAGGTTAAATGCAAATATAAGTCAATTTTCCATCTGAAAAATAAAGCATGACTGAAAGAGCATACATGGGGAAATTATTTGCCGGTAATTTTTTAAAGGCAAGGTATTTATTCAGAACCAATAGTTTTAAGGGACTTGTCATATAGCCTTGTTTTGTAATAATCAAATTAAATTATAAGTTTGGCATAAACGCAGGTTCTGAAAACATTAACCGTTATTGATTAAGTTAATGTGCAAACAAAAGATTCGGAGCATGGACCGAAAAGAGCTTTTTACTGTTCCTAATATACTTGGTTTTTACAGAATACTTGTATTTCCTCTTATTTTGTGGTTTGCACTAACAGAAAAGGAGAGCCTTTTTGCCATTTTCATCGTGATTAATTTTTTAACCGATATAGCTGACGGCTTTATTGCAAGGAGATACGGTCTTGTCACCGATTTCGGCGCAAGACTGGATTCAATGGCCGATAATCTCACATATCTTTTGGCATTTATTGGAATATACATTTTCAAGCTTGATGATTTCCTTCCTCATATTGAAAGTTTCATCCTGTTTGTTGTTATGCTGACCTCAACAGTGGTAGTTTCTCTTGTAAAGTTCAGGAGGTTCTCAAGTTTTCACCTCTATTCCTTCAAAATCGGTGGTTATATCCAGGGTATATTTTTCATTATTCTGTTCACTTACGGGTTTATAACGCCATATTATTATTTTATGATAACCTGGGGTATATTGTCTGCAGTTGAACATATTACTATTCAGTTTATCATACCTCATATGAGATCGGATGTCAAAGGTCTTTACTGGGTTCTTAAGGAAAGGTCATCTGAAAAATAATTGTTTACACCATGATATTTTACTCTTCTTTTCAACACAGTTACCTCTGGCTTCCCCTTATCGGTTTTGCAGTGGGTTTGACTGCCACCATGATAGGAGGGGGCGGAGGTTTTTTTTTCCCGCCCGCTTTGATACTTTTCTTTCAGACCGAGGCGCACGTTGCTGTTGCCACTTCACTGGCAGCTACTTTGCCCATATGTTTTACAGGAGCAATAGGTCATTACCGCCACGGCAACCTTGATCTGCATAAAGGGTTGATATTCGGTATTGCAGGTATAATCGGAGCGGTTGCGGGAGCTTTGGTTACGGGGCTTCTGAGCACTGATCAGTTAAAGACAGCATTTGGCATTTATTCGCTCATCCTTGGCACGATTATGGTTTGTAATAACCATCCACGCCGCAAAGGGGAAAGTGAACCCGTAACCAATAACGGTTATGTTAAGAATATTTTCAGAAGGCTTCCAAAAGGTTCTTTTTATGGATTTGCAGGGGGGATGATATCCGGTACTTTTGGGACCAGCGGTACTGCACCCGTACTGGCAGGACTGTTTGCCATAAAGACCCCAATTAGACTTGTTGCCGGAACATCCCTGATGATAATATTTATAAATACCATTTCAGCTCTTACAGGTCATCTTTTCCTTGGAATGATTGACCTGACCCTGGTCTGGCTTCTCTCCTCAGGTGCTGTTCTCGGCTCCATTGCGGGACCCAGGCTTACAAAGGGGATGGATTTTGAAAAAAGGGAGGGGCTGATAAAGCATACTTTTGCTTACATTGTGATTCTGTTCGGAATGATAATGTTATTAACCTGATAATAAATTATATTTATATATATCTTTTTAATATAATGATACTTACAATTTATATTATTATACTGATCTATTTTTTACTGGGAGCTATAGGGTTCCATATTATTAACAGGAGAAGGGAAAGAAAAGAAGCTGTCAGTAACCGGGTAAAGTATATAACATATTTTTTTATAATCAATATAATTTTTTTTTCAATAGTATATTATCCGCTAATGTTCAGTTATATCGGTATGATGATAATCATTGCAGGTATGATTGAAACTTTCAGTCTTTTCCGCAGGTCCGGTTATTCGCGTAAAGGATTTTTTTCCCTGTTTATTATTATTTTTTTAACATTGTGTGGAGGCTTTTACTTTTTCACCACTCTTGAAAAAGGATTAGTCCTTTTTACATTCCTTGTGGTAAGCATATTCGATGCATTCAGTCAGATAAGCGGACAGTTGCTGGGAAGGAAAAAACTATTCCCCTCGGTAAGCCCCGGGAAGACATTTGAAGGACTTGCCGGAGGAATTATTGTGGCTTTGGGCAGTTCCCTGCTGCTCAGGAGGCTTATAGATGTAAGTCCTGTGAAGACCTTATTGCTTGCATCAGGAATTGTTATATTTGCTTTTATTGGCGATATGGGCACATCCCTTTATAAAAGAAGGCATAATGTAAAGGATTTCAGTAATCTGCTTCCGGGTCACGGCGGATTTATGGACAGGTTCGACAGTATTATTGCCGGAGGCGCTTTTGTTGCATTTTTGCAATTTTTTCTCTTATAGTAAAATAGAGCAGCTGAAAAAAATTATTAAAAGGTTAAAAAAATATGGGTAATCAAATCGGACTTGCAATTATATTCCTGATAGCCCTGTTACTGTTGCTGGTTTTCAATGAATTGGTTTACAGGAGACTGAAACTGAAAGGTGAGATTACACGTAAGTTTGCTCATTTTACAGCTACCCTTTCAACTATAACTTTTCCTTATCTTTTCAGCGACCACTGGTATGTCCTGATCCTTGCCCTGATCTTTTTTGTGTTGCTTTTTCTCAGCCGCAATTCCACCTACCTTAAATCAATTCACGATATTGACAGACCGTCTGTAGGCAGCTATCTTCTGCCTCTTTCGATATATGTTACATTCCTTATTTCAAGTTTACTGGGTGACAGGTATCTGTTTATTCTGCCCATTATGATCCTGGCCATATGCGACCCGGTAGCCGGAATACTGGGAATAAACCTGCAGCAATACAATCACAAAATAAAAATATTTAACTATGAGCTGCAGAAAACCTGGCTGGGCTCCGCATCATTTTTAATATCATCATTTTTTATAAGTATTATAGTGCTTTACTTCAGGCATATGAGCTTTGATCTGAAGACTTTCTGGCTGGCTGTAATAATTTCTCTTACAGGAACAATTGCGGAGATGTTGAGCTGGAAAGGCTCCGATAATCTCTTTATACCAATGAGTGTTCTGATAGTACTTTTGATCGCTTTTTAAACAAAAAACCCGGCCATAATGCCGGGCTGTTTTGTGGAGCTTATCACTCCATCCCTGTGGATCGGAATATGTAAATTTTCTGGTGGAGCTGGAGGGATTCGAACCCTCGTCCAAACAAGGAACCAATATGTTTTCTACATGCTTAGTCTGCTTTTTATTGTCGGTTGCAGGCCGGTAACAGACAACCTACCTGCAACTTAGTCCCTTAAATCTCACCAGGGAACCGAGACTTTCCCCTGGCCAGCTCAAACTCACGAATGCCTCTTTACCAAAAACCGTTGAGCGGGGGTTTTTGAGAGACAGCTTGTTCCGGGTACCTTGACCCGGAAAGTGCATAAACCTTCTAAAGGCTATGCTGCAAGCGCGTAGTTATTCTCGCCTCTTAATTGTTTGCATTCCATTTTTACGAGCTAAAATGCATGGCTCGGCATGCTTACATACCCGTTCATCTTGCTGTCAAAACCGGTCAGCCCCGGATTTGCTTTATGAAAGACGAATTAAAGAACGTTTATCAAACCCTGTATATTAAAAATACCTGTTTTAACAGGTGAGATATTCAATAAACGAAAAATCGATATATAAATTTTGCTCAAATAGTCTATTTTTGTAAAAAAACAGTTTGATATGGATAAAATATTTAAGATCGGTTTACTTAAAGAAACAAAAGTTCCAATTGACAGGAGAGTGCCGTTAACCCCCCGGCATTCGGTTGAGATGCTTGAAAAGTATCCGGAATTTGATCTGGTTGCTCAGAAGAGTGATATCAGATGTTTCAGTGACAGTGAATACATTGAAGCCGGTATCCCTGTAAAGGATGATGTTTCCGATTGCGATCTGCTTGCAGGTGTAAAGGAGGTGGCCGTTGATACTCTGATCCCTGAAAAAACATACCTTTTCTTTTCCCATACGGGGAAGAAACAGCCTCATAACCGAAGGCTGCTTCAGGAGATAGTCAGAAACAAAATCACCCTTATTGATTATGAATACCTTACTGACCGCAATGATATGCGACTGGTGGCATTCGGAAGGTTCGCCGGTATTGTCGGAGCATACAACGGTCTTCTGGGATACGGAATACGCACCGGCCGTTATGAACTTAAAAGGGCATACAAGTGTCATGATCTGAAAGAGATGATGGGAGAGTTGCATAAAGTATCTCTGCCCCCGGTAAAAATTTTGATTACCGGAGGAGGACGTGTAGCAAAGGGTGCTTTGGAAACCCTGGCACCTCTTAACTTGCGGATGGTTAAACCGGGGGAGTTCCTTAACGAAACATTTGATGAGCCTGTAATTTGCCAGGCTGAACCGTGGCACTATGTTAAACGGAAAGACGGCGATGAATTTGATCTGCAGCATTTTTTCTATTATCCCGAAGAATACGAATCGACATTCAAACCTTACGTGAAGGTGACAGACCTGTTTATACCCTGCCATTACTGGGACCCCAGGTCACCTGTTTTTCTCAGAGAGGAGGACTACAGGGATCCCGGTTTCAGGATATCTGTAATTGCCGATATAAGCTGTGATATTTGTGAGCCCATAGCCTCCACAATAAGAGCTTCCACGATTGAGGAGCCTTTTTACGGCTATAATCCCGAAACGGGAGGAGAGGGTGATCCTTTTGATCAGAAGAATGTAACAGTCATGGCAGTGGACAACCTGCCCGGTGAGTTGCCGAGGGATGCATCAGAGGAGTTTTCGGAAAAGCTTATCGAATCAATATTGCCCGCAATTATTGATGACAGGGATGGAATAATAGAAAGGGCTACAATAGTTAACAAGGGTATGCTTACCCAACGTTTCGGTTATTTGCAGGATTATCTTGAAGGGAAGGAGTGATCTGATCTTTTCATTTGTGATATGGTTGTGGCCGGGTCTTTCGATTTGAAAACGGCATTCCCGGCTACAAGGATATCTGCACCTGCATCTACCAGTTCCGGTGCATTCTGAAGATTTACCCCCCCGTCTACCTCTATAAGAGTTTCGCTCTTTTTTTCACTGATCATTCTTTTCAGGTTCCTTATCTTCCCGGTGCTTCCCTCAATAAAAGATTGCCCGCCGAATCCCGGGTTGACCGACATGATCAGAACCAGGTCAGCATAAACCAGAATATCTTCAAGAGTGCTTACTGGGGTATGGGGGTTCAGTGACACTCCTGCTTTCATTCCGAGTGACCTGATTTGTTGAAGAGTGCGGTGCAGGTGAACGGATGCTTCGTAATGCACCGTCAGAATATCGGCACCTGCCTCCCTGAAATCTTCAATGTACCGGTCAGGGTCAACAATCATGAGGTGTACATCCAGAGGTTTTGCAGCTATTTTCTTTATATGTTTTATAACAGGAAAACCGAAAGAAATGTTGGGCACAAACACACCGTCCATTACATCAATATGGAACCAGTCAGCTTCGCTGTTGTTTACAAGTTCGATGTCCTTGTTAAGGTGTCCAAAATCGGCCGAAAGCATAGATGGAGCTATGAGAGGTTTCATAAGGCAGAAGATATTATCTTTTTGGAAACGAATGTAAAGATAAAATTAATTTTATATCACCCGGTGGTTTCCGGTAATGAGATCATATAGATGTGAAGTTAACCAAAGATAGGTTTCAGTTCCTTATCATGCCTAACCAAGGTAAGTCTTCAGTATTTTGTTTCGGGTAGTGCTTTTAAGTTTTTTTATCGCCTTTTCCTTTATTTGCCGGACTCTTTCCCTTGTGAGATTGAAATTTTCACCTATTTCCTCAAGTGTAAGAGGATATTTGCCGTTAAGTCCGAAGTAAAACCTTATAATATTGGCTTCACGGTAAGTAAGCATAGAAAGGGTGCTTTCAATTTCCCTGCGAAGCGACTCAACCAGCAGTTTCTTGTCAGGTTCCGGGGTGTCATCGTTCAGAAGCACATCATACATGCTGGTCTCTTCATCCGTTGCTATTGGAGCATCCATGGAGATATGACGTCCTGAATTGATCATTGATTCTTTTACATCCCTTGGAGAGAGCTCAAGTGCTTCTGCAATTTCATTTATTGAAGGCTCTCTTTCATATTGCTGCTCAAGCTCGGAAAAAACTTTGTTGATTTTGTTCAGTGAACCGATTTTGTTAAGCGGAAGCCTCACAATACGGGCTTGTTCGGCAAGTGACTGAAGAATAGACTGCCTTATCCACCATACTGCATAAGAAATGAACTTAAATCCCCTTGTTTCATCAAACCTTTGTGCAGCCTTTATAAGTCCCACATTTCCCTCGTTAATGAGGTCCGGCAAAGACAAGCCCTGGTTCTGATATTGCTTGGAAACAGAAACCACAAAACGGAGGTTGGCCTTTATTAGAGTATTCAGGGCTTCCTTATCACCCTTCCTGATTCTTTTTGCCAGATCAACTTCTTCTTCTGCTGACAAAAGTTCAACTTTTCCAATTTCGTGCAGGTACTTGTCCAGTGAAGGTGTTTCCCTGTTTGTTACTTGTTTAATAATTTTCAATTGCCTCATTGAGAAAATATGTTTACTTTAATAAATGTAATTACGTTGCCGGTATAAAAAAGTTTTAGGAGCTGGTAATTATTTTTTTATAATAAAACGGCTGTATCGCTTTCTTTATAGTAAACAAATCGTTTTGAAGCAATTTTTGCAAAAAACTAAATAATAACAAACATAATTATTTGTTTTATAAAAAACGGAGATTTTCATAAAAACATTCTTTTTTTTTCATTTATTTTGGATAATAGTTACTTATTGCGTAATATTGCAAATAACTTCCAGAACAAAAAAAGTCTTAATTTATTCATTCCCATATATTTTACTGGTTTTTAAAAGTTAAACCTTCCCGGTATTGTCAGATCAAAAAAACGAAATATTTTAATATTTACATATTCATTCTAATCCCAATATAAACTTATATTATGTACGACATTCTTGAATTGAACAAGAAACTTGTCCCTGAATTAAGGGAGATTGCAAAAGAGCTCAATATCAAACGGGTTGAGTCTTTGAAAAAACAGGATCTTATTTACAGGATCCTCGATCAGCAGGCAATTTTATCATCTGAAAAAGAGATTCAAAAATCAAAACAGCCATATCGTTCCAGGACCGGTTCTTTTCAATCCGGAAAGAAAGAAAAGGGTTCAACTCAGGATGCTCAAACTGCATCTGCCGGTGAGAAAGTTAAAAAGGGTTCGGAGAAGACAACTGCCAAACCTGCTGCCACCACCGAAGAAAAAAAGCCGGTTCCTGAAAAAGCAAAAAATACCAGGAAGGCAAGGGAAACCCACGGTAGAAGCAGGGCCAGTGAAACTGAAAAGCCCGGCAAGCTTGAGAAACCTGTTGAAAGAACACAGGAAAAGCCTGCCGAAAGAATACAGGAAAAACCACATGAAAAGCCTGCCGAAAGAATACAGGAAAAACCGCATGAAAAGCCTGCCGAAAGAATACAGGAAAAACCGCATGAAAAGCCTGCCGAAAGAACACATGAAAAACCACCACCTGAGAAGGAAAAGCAACCCAGGAAATACAGTGAGCGCAGGAACGCGATGCGGGAGTTCGATTTTGACGGATTGATCTTCACTTCCGGAGTTTTGGAAATTATGCCAGACGGATACGGTTTTTTGCGCTCTTCGGATTATAATTACCTCAATTCTCCTGATGATATTTATGTGTCTCAATCACAAATAAAACTATTCGGACTAAAGACCGGAGATACAGTTGAGGGTAGTATCAGACCCCCTAAAGAAGGGGAAAAATATTTCCCGCTTATAAAGGTTGAACAGATAAACGGCAGGAGTCCCGAATTTATACGCGACCGTGTTCCATTTGATTATCTTACTCCCCTTTTCCCGGACGAGAAATTCCCTCTGGTAAGTGCTTCAGGCAACAGTCTTTCGGTAAGGGTTGTTGATATGTTTGCCCCTATAGGCAAAGGTCAGAGGGGATTGATTGTTGCCCAGCCAAAAACAGGGAAGACAGTTTTACTGAAAGATGTAGCCAATGCCATTGCGGCCAACAATCCGGAAGTTTATATGATGGTCCTCCTTGTAGACGAGAGGCCGGAGGAAGTAACCGATATGGCAAGAAATGTTAATGCCGAAGTTATTTCATCCACTTTTGATGAGCCTGCAGAGAGGCACGTGAGGGTTGCCAACATGATAATTGAAAAAGCCAAGCGATTGGTTGAATGCGGGCATGATGTAGTAATCCTGCTGGATTCCATTACCAGGCTTGCAAGGGCATTCAACACTGTATCTCCCGCCTCAGGCAAGGTATTGTCAGGAGGGGTTGATGCCAACGCCCTCCAAAAGCCGAAACGGTTTTTCGGAGCCGCCCGTAATATTGAGAACGGAGGTTCACTTACAATACTTGCTACCGCTCTTACAGAAACCGGCTCCAAGATGGATGATGTCATATTCGAAGAGTTCAAGGGTACAGGCAACATGGAATTGCAGCTGGACAGGAGACTTGCTAACAAGAGGATCTTCCCCGCTGTGGATATCAATGCTTCAAGTACAAGAAGGGAAGAGCTGCTGCTTGACAAGGATATGATGAACAAGATCTGGATTCTTCGCAATTATCTTTCAGATATGAATCCGATCGAATCAATGGAGTTTTTGAGGGACAGAATGCTCAAAACCAAGTCCAACGAAGAGTTCCTTATATCTATGAACAGCGGGTAGGTTACCTTCACTGTTTTCACCCTAAGGTGCCGTTCAACCGCTTGCATCTTTTACCATTTTATGCAGATGAAAAATATCATATACGATTATCTGTTTTTTTCTTATTTTTGGTTTTTCAAATGGTTAATTTAGAAAATCTAAAATTCCATAGGCCATACCGGCCGTCAAATGTTTATTCAAATCTTTAATTGAAGGAGATATAAAATGACAAAGAAAAAGAAATTTATAATGTGTGACGGAAATTATGCTGCCTCACACGTAGCATACATTTTCAGCGAAGTTGCAGCAATATATCCTATTACTCCGTCTTCTGACATGGCGGAGAATGTTGATGCCTGGGCTGCAGGCGGTAAAAAGAATGTCTTTGGTGACATTCTTAAGGTTATCGAGATGCAGTCAGAAGCCGGTGCTGCCGGAGCGGTTCACGGTTCACTCCAGGCAGGGGCCCTTACAACAACCTTTACAGCATCACAGGGATTGCTGCTGATGATACCGAATATGTACAAGATCTCCGGGGAACTTCTTCCGGGTGTTTTTCATGTCAGTGCCCGCAGTCTCGCCGCACAGGCTTTGTCAATTTTTGGGGACCACAGTGATGTAATGAGCTGCCGCCAGTCCGGTTTTGCTTTGCTTGCAACAGGAAGTGCCCAGCAAATAATGGATATTGCTCCCGTTGCACACCTTGCTTCAATTAAGACAAGAATCCCTTTCCTCCATTTCTTTGATGGTTTCCGTACCTCACATGAAATTCAGAAAGTTGAGCCAACCGACCAGGAAGAGATGGAAAAGCTTATCGATTTTGATGCCGTCCGGTCATTCCGTGAACGCGCACTGAATCCTGAACATCCTGTAACCAGGGGAACAGCTCAAAATCCTGATATTTATTTCCAGTCAAGGGAGGCTGCCAACAAGTTCTACGATGTTGTGCCTGATATAGTTGAAGAATACATGCAGGAAATCAGCAAAATCACCGGTCGCGAATACCATCCGTTCACTTACTACGGTGCCCCCGACGCAGAAAATGTTGTTATTGCAATGACATCGGTTACCGAAACCATCAAGGAGGTGGTAGACCACCTGAATGAAAATGGGGAGAAGGTTGGACTTATAACAGTACACCTGTACCGTCCTTTCTCAGAAAAGTATTTTTTCAAAGTGCTTCCTGAAACTGTCAAACGTATTGCAGTACTGGACAGGACAAAAGAGGTAGGGGCAAATGGAGAACCATTGTACCTTGACGTTAAAAACCTCTTCTATAACCGCGAAAATGCTCCATTAATTGTAGGCGGACGTTACGGACTGAGTTCAAAGGATACAACACCTGCCATGATGGTTTCCGTATTCGACAACCTGAAAATGAAAGAGCCAAAAAACCAGTTTACAGTTGGGATAATTGATGACGTTACTTATCATTCACTTCCGCTCAAGCCTGAGATAGATGTTTCACCAAAGGGAATCTTTTCTGCCAAGTTTTTCGGTATAGGAGCCGACGGTACTGTAGGCGCCAATAAAAACTCCATCAAGATCATAGGTGATACTACAGATAAGTTTGCACAGGCTTATTTTGCATATGATTCCAAAAAATCAGGCGGAATAACCGTTTCTCACCTGAGATTTGGCGATGCCCCCATACGTTCTCCTTATCTGGTTAAGATGGCAGATTTTATTGCATGCCACGTTCCCGCCTATCTGGAGAAGTATGACCTTCTAAACGGACTTAAGAAAGGTGGTACTTTCCTGCTGAACAGTATCTGGGATGTAGATGAGACCAGGAAGCGCCTGCCGGGACATATGAAGAAATACATGGCTGACAATGATATTAAATTCTACTGTATCAATGCTACTGAGATTGCTGAAGAAATAGGTCTGGGCGGCCGCACTAACACAATAATGCAGTCAGCATTCTTCAAAATATCCGAAGTTATACCTTATGAAAAAGCGGTGGATGAAATGAAGAAGGCGATAGTCAAAACCTTCGGCATGAAGGGTGAAGAGATAGTTAAAATGAACCATGCCGCTGTTGATCGTGGAGGTGATGTAATAAAGATAGATATTCCGGCTGACTGGAAAAATATTGATCCTGAAGCTGACAAAAAAGATCAGAACGGCAGCCTTCCCGATTTTATCAGAAACGTTATGAATCCAATAAATGCACAAAAGGGTGACCTGTTGCCGGTAAGTGCATTTGTTGACAGGGAAGACGGTACATTCCCCGCCGGAACCACAGCATATGAAAAGCGTGGAATTGCAGTTCACGTGCCCGAATGGATCCCTGAAAACTGTATTCAGTGTAACCAGTGTTCATATGTTTGTCCCCATGCAGTTATAAGACCATTCCTGCTAACAGAGAAAGAGGTTAAAAATGCTCCCGAAGGTACCAGGACAATTAAGGGACTTGGTGCTACCAAGGAGTACCAGTACCGCATGCAGTTAAGTCCGCTTGACTGTACAGGCTGCGGAAACTGCGTGGATGTATGCCCCTCAAAGGAGAAGGCTCTTGTTATGAAATCACTGGAAAGTCAAATGGTTGAGAACGAAAGATGGGAGTATATGCATGAGAAGGTTGGATACAAGGATACTGTTGTTGAAAAGAGCAAAACCGTGAAAAATTCACAGTTTTCACAGCCTCTCTTTGAATTCTCCGGAGCATGTGCAGGTTGTGGCGAAACAGCTTATATAAAGCTTATAACACAGCTTTACGGTGACAGGATGATGATAGCCAATGCTACAGGATGCTCATCCATTTACGGGGGGTCAGCACCTTCAACACCTTATACTACGAATAATAAGGGAGAAGGTCCTGCCTGGGCCAATTCACTTTTCGAGGACAATGCTGAGTATAGCTTCGGTATGGCCCTGGGTGTTAACCAGATGAGAAATCATATAGCCAGCCTTATGCAGGAAGCACTTAAAAACAGCATTTCAAAAGAGGAGAAAGAAGCGTTTGAAGAGTGGCTTGAAAACAAAGATGACGGTGAAAAGTCCAGGGAGTCATCACAGAAAGTGCTTAAAGCGCTT
>SL_3KL_010_SEDDRAFT_10001533_pt1 | contig 21046 bp, 15 predicted proteins | sample SodLakKL_010_SED_2_FD_10381 | JGI IMG/M metagenome (IMG submission 10381) | reverse complement strand
ATCACAATTAACTTTTCTCAGTTGGATAATCTTTTTTTGTTTTCCAAATAACCATTCCCTGTATATTTAAAGTAATAGCCGTCAGGCGATATCTTTTTTTATTCAGTGGTCAAATGTACAAAAGATAAATTTCAAAACGACATAATTGGATGCCATTGGATTTTTTCAATTAATTTTATTAAGAAAATACGCAAGTAACAAAAAAACATAAACACATTATGGATGAATCAAAATTTGAAATTGGTGCCAAAATAGAGCATCCCCACTTTGGAGTCGGGGTAATCACAAACTATACGCTGACCAGCCTTAAGGTTTTTTTCCAGAACAGGGGTGAGAAAGATATTGCCAGGGACTTTAAGGGGCTGAAGCTCCTTGAAGCATCAAACGCAGAACAACGCGAAACAGGAGGCGGTTCCGGCATCAGCCTGTCAGACCTTGAAAAGGTTTTCACCGGGGTACTGAGGTGCTATGCCGATTTTCCCGGCCACGTTGAAATGGCCGACCGATGGAAAAAGGGAGTGCTGATCCTTAAACCGGGTTCGGAACAACTCAAACCAAAGGAACTGCCGCTGGATAATTTCTTCAACAAAATCATTCTTGTAAGGGAGCGGCTCAGGGTTCTGGAGCAACGGATCAACAATCATGAAAAGCTGGATGATCAGGACAAGATCAACCTCCAGCAATACATTACCCGCATTTACGGATCACTGACCACCTTTAACGTATTGTTCAAAAACAAGGAACAATACTTTACCGGAGAAAGAGGGGGGAGCTAAAAACCCCAGGGTGACTACTCTTCATGATTCATGAACCCCTGATCCTTCAAAACATCCAAAAAAACCTTGCTGAAATGCAGGTTATCTTTTTTGGTGTACCGTTTATAGGTAAATATCTGGGCAAGATTATCCAGCTGATTTTCCTTAATAAGCTGGGCAGTTAACGGCAGGTTCTCTTTCTTCTCATAAATTTGGTCAATATCGCGGGGGGAATAATCTTTATATTCTTCATGATGAATCACCCCTTCGGCAGGCAAACGATCCACCTGATCGGGGTCTTCACCCGGATATCCCACAACCAGGGTGGTAACAGGTACCACCCCTTCGGGAAGATTGAAAAAGTCGATCAGCTTGTCGGCCTGATAGGTAGTGGTGCCCAGATAACAGATTCCAAGCCCGTGGGCTTCGGCAGCAACGGCCACGTTTTGTGAAACCAGCAAGGCATCAATTGCAGCGGTAAAGAATGAAAGGAAGTTGTCATAACCGGGCTCGGCATCACGTTGTTCGCACCATTTATTGAAGCGGTTAAAGTCGGCGCAAAAAGTGAGCAGCACCGGGGCCTGCTCCACCATTTTCTGCCCAAAATGCAATTTGCATAATTCTTTCCTTTTTTCGGCATCCCTGCTCACAATTATACTGTAAACCTGCATATTACCCGTGGTGGAAGCGCGAAAGCCCGCCTGAAGTATTTCATCAAGCACCTCATCTTTTATGGGGTCGCTTTTATAATTGCGGATGGTTTTGTGATCCAGTAAAGTTTTTATGGTTTCCATATAATGAAGTTTAGGGCCACAAAATTAACAGTTTATGTGGTTCTTCCAAAATTAACCTGAAGTCAATTTAGCGATCAGTATTTAGATTACCGGCAGGTTTTTTATTCGGTTTGGGGGTGTAAAACACATCCATTGCCACCAGCATGGCCATCATACCCCAAAAGGGAACAGAAGCTTTATCGGTATCCAGGAAGTTATTCAAAAGGCCATGGGTAAAATAAGTGATAAACCCCAGGGTGATTCCCAGGGCCATGAGCCGCATCTCCCGGGTAGGAGCCTTTTTATAAAGTCTTACCCCTGTAGCCAAAACCGAAAGTGCCAGACCAACCATTGTCAGCATACCGGGCAAGCCGCTTTCGGCAAGGGGTCCCAGATATTCACTATGGGCATTTCCAACATCTCCAAAGTGGGTGGAAATGATGGTATAATCTTCCGAAAGTTGAAAAGGGGCATAAACAAACTGATAGGTTCCCGGGCCCCATCCAACTATGGGCCGTTCTTCGTACATTCTTATGGCTGATCGCCACCTGTTAATACGCTCCAGGTTAGAAGCATCCGAAGTAATGTTGGTAACGGAACGCAGGTGTTCGCTAAAATCCGCTGAAGATTCCTGCGTATTCCTTTCCAGTGTCATGTATATCTCGTGCTGAAAGGTAAAAAACCCGGCAACCACCAGCACAACACCGGCAAGGATCCATCGAAACTTAATGCGCAAGGACAGGATAACAAAACCCCCAAAAGCAACCATCATGCTGAGCCACGATGCCCGGCTGAAACTCAACAATATCCCGGTAGAAAAAAGTAAAAACAGCAGCAAGGACGCCCTTCTTCTTAAGGGGCTGTAATCACGGTTAAAAAACATCACGGCGAAAAAAGGAGCCACCAGCGCCAATACCGCTCCATAAGCCGTATGGTCATTAAAAAAAGGTGCCACGTTGAACAAGGCAGCCATTCGTTCAAAATTATCCAGATAATGTTGATAGGTGATCCAGATGACCATAATGGCCAGTGATGCGGCAAAATACCACTTATATCGCTGGAAGTTCCGGTAATCTTCTTTAAACAAAAGCACCCCAAAAAAATAAAAGGTTACCACAAACCACAAACGGGAAATAAAAAATTTGAAAGACACCAACGGCATTTCACTTGTAACGGAGGTTACAAACATCCAGATCAGGTTCAGGGTCAAAAAAATGGTAACCGGATGTTTCAGCACCCTTTTGTCATAGTCAAGGTCGTAGAGCAACCTGAAAAAGAACAAAAGCATGATGGCCAACATAATGGGCTCGGTAGGAACATCAATGGTAAATCCCAGTTGCTCGTGCCTAAACTTAAAGGTAAAAGGGGTAAGAAAAACCAGTAAAAGGATAAGTTTGTCAAGGGAAAAGAAAAACATCAGCATCATCACCAGGGCAAAAGGCAAAGCCAGCAGCCAATAGAAGTCGTTGATGACAAGAAAGATGTTCAGTGCTGCAAAAAGCAGACTAAACCCATAAAGCATGTTCCGCTTTGTCCCTTTAAACACTTTTACTTCAGGATTTTGCAGGTTTGGGTGTTTTCCCGGTATTAATAATTCCTTTGTTCACCAGGTTTTCATAAACCATCAGAGTCATTACCCCCATAAAGCCGGCGGCAAATGTAACCAGGAAGACGATGAGCCAACGCACGGGATATACTTTTCTTTCGGCTTCATAAGCCTCGTCAAGAATAAATTTAAAAGACACAAAGTTTTCCAGGTCGGCCTTGGCTTCATGATACCTTCGCTGAATGTAGGCCACTGTTTCACTAATATCCTTTAACTGGGCTGCAAGGAAAATGTAGGCACCGCCATGGTCACTGATAACATCCAGGCGTTGCTCCAGTGCTCTCACGCCGTCCTGATTATTGGCAGAAACGTCCTTTGCCAGCTGCCGGGTAAGCATGGAAGATTGGCCTTCAATATCATAAACCCCTGAGCGCATCACCCGTCTTAAGGAGTCTTCCAGAGATTTAACTTCCTGCTGCATGTCCTGGAATCTTTTTTGGGCTATCTCATAAGCCTGCAAGGCTCTTTGATACCGGATCTGGTTTTGAACCGTATCGGCCAGGGCGGCGATTTCATTGGCAATTTCTGCAGCCATTGCCGGGTCTTTGTCCCTCACGGAAACCTCAACCGCCCCATAGGGTGTTCTGCGGGAAGAAATATTGCTTTCGTATTGCCTGGAGAGGTCCGTTTGGCGATAACGGCTGTCGGGAGAAATTTCATAATGCGACATCAGGTCGAAGCGATCAATAATTTTGTTACGGACGGCTACAGATCCAAGAACCTGCAAAAGCCTTTCAGCATCTTCTATCTCTCCGTATTCCAGGAAGTCCTCACCCTGCACAAATACAGACTGGGATATACTGCCGGAAGTTGTAGGGAACATGCTTACCCTGGATTCAAACTTTGGGGTAATGAAGCGGGGTCCTGAAAATATGGCAGCTCCAACGGCTGCTAAAATGCAAATAACTCCCAAATGTTTCCACCAGCGAATAAAGAACATGAAAACATTGGTTGAATCAAATTCATTGTGTTTTGGCTTCATGAATTACGATGATTTGAATGCTAAATATTTTAATAACGACAAGAATTTATGCTTATTGGAAAATCGAGGGCAAATTTAAAGAAAAAGATAGAACAATCACTTATTAAAATCAATTCCCCTTCAAAAAAGGTCACATCTCTCCATAACGAAAAACTTTAATGATATTTCCAACACTCAGGAAGCCGATAAGCATTGCAAACAAGAGACTTACAGTCACCATCATTAAAAAATTAATGTGCCAGGGAAATGGCAGCATTAAGCTAAAAATATTGATCAAAATGGTTCCGGCTATATAAAGCAGCAATCGACCCAGGAATAAATAATTTTTCCTGAATCCAAAAACCTTTCTAACCATCATTACCTGGATTATGGCGATAAGGCTTTGAGTGAACAGGCTGGCCACTGCCGAACCGGTGGTCTGAAAATGAGGGATCAAAATAAAATTCAGAATGATATTGACCAACATTCCGGAAAAAGAAATTATGTTGAGTAGTTTTAGGCTACCGTTAGCCGTGAGCAGCGTGCCGAAAATATAAGTGGTCGCCACCGCCGAGAAACAAGTCATCAGCAGGCCAAAAACCCTTGAAGATTCCTGAATTCGAAAAGCAAAATCCTGTGGAGACTCTTCTGCATGAATGGGGTAAAGCAACTCCATGATCTGTCCTGAATAAAAGTTAGAGCCAACGGCAATAATAATGGCCGGTGTAATGATCAGGGTAAAAGAAAGCTTGGCCAGTTCTTCGATAGATTGTTTTTGTTTGATCATGCGTGCAAAAATGGGAAGCAGCAAAACCGCAAAAAGGTAAGCGATCATATTGGTAGCTTCCAGCAGGCGAAATGCCTGTGCATAGATCCCGCTGAATTTGGCCCCCTTGTCCAGGAGCCTTTCCAGCATTACGCTGTCAATACGGTTATAAAAAGTCATGAGCAGGACAAGGATCGCAAAAGGAAAACTTTGCTTTATGATCATGACCAGGAAGGGGAAATTCCAGCTTAACCTAAAAAACCTGGGACTGGCTTTTTGTAAAACAATGAAAAAAGTTATGCCGGCCGTGATAAAATAAGCCGCAGTCTGGGCATAGATGTAATAATGAATTTTAAATTCGTCCACCACATTCCCCCAGAGCAACACCCCAACCAATATTATCATCAGGCTTCGGTCCAGCACAGAAATAATGCTGTCGGTCCTGAACATGTGCAGCCCTCCCAGGTTGGAACGAAGGTAGAGGATAAAGCTGAGCAGAAACTGATTAAATGCCAGCAGGGCAAGCATGTTGATCTGCTGTCTGCTGTAATTAATAAAAAGGGCAGCTCCAATCGTTACCAGCAGGTAAACAAAAAAAAGCAATAACTTTAATACCAGAATATTTGAAAGATGCTTTTTCAGAAGTTGATTATTCTGGGCAATATTTTTGTTGTTGAAGTTGGTAATTCCAAAATCCAGCAAAATATTGAAAAGAAAGGAAAAATTCAGGATAGCAAAATAAAACCCATACTCCGATGCACCTACCGTGTTTTGCACTGTACGGTCAATGCCCAGAATCCAGAAAGGCTTGATTAACAGGTTTAAAACTAGTAATAAAACCAGGTTCTTTAAAAATTTCCGTTGCATGGAATAAACAATTTCCCTGTTTTACCCGGGAAAATACCGGGTTTAGCCGTTAATCTTCAAAATTATAAACTTTTGCTATGGTAAATACTTTTTTAAAAAATAAATACCCGCAGAAAAGCAAATTCACTCATTTAAAAATAGCGCCCTTTGCTTTTAAAGGTCTATATTATATTATTTTTGCATTTTTATAAAATATTTACAAATATATAAGGGCAGGTTGTCGTTATGTAAGCAAAATGCTGATTTTTTCAGTCAATAAAATTCCGGTTTATGAAATTTAAAGTGGGCGATAAGGTATTGTTTTTAAATGAAAAAGGCGGGGGCATCGTAACGAGAATTGTTGACGATCAGATTGTCCATGTATCTGTTGAGGATGGCTTTGAAATTCCCTATGCTGTAAGTGACCTTTTAAAAGCCGGAGGAAGCGGCAAAGATGATGAAAAAAGCAGGATGCACCCTCAAAGCAGTTTCGATGAAACCGACGAAGAGGTTAGTCCGCTTTACGCAATACCCAACAAACCTGAACAGTTAAAAGAGGGAGTTTACCTGGCCATGGTGCCCCGCGACCAGGAAAACGTTCTGGACACACCAATGGATTTTTTCCTGTTAAACCACGGAGCCCATCAGCTTTTATTCAGCTTATTCCTAAACCGCTCGGGAAATTTCCATGGAGAGGAATTTGGTTATATTGATCCCTACAGTAAACTCAGGCTAAAAAAAGTGGAAAGGACGGAAATAGAAGATTGGGCCAATGGCATGGTGCAGGCTGTCTTCTTCAGCGAAGGGAAAACCACGCCTCTGCCGCCCGCCTCTGCCACCATTGCTTTTAAGCCGGTTAAAATTTACAAGGAAGACAGCTTTCCTTATGAGAACCTGCTTAGAAAAAAAGCCATGATCGTGGAACTGATTACCATGGAGGAACTTTCAAAGAAGAAAACCCCGGAAGTTGAAAATGAGGAAAACATCAAGGTGCTGCAAGAGAAGCTAAAGGGGACTTCCCCTGAACGGGTGGAAAAAAAAGAAAGCCAAAGTTTTCTGGATAAACACAAAGTGGATGACCGGATTGCCGAGGTGGATCTTCATATTGGTGAACTTACCGACCATTTTGCCAATCTCAGCAACAAGGACATGCTCAACATCCAAATGAATTATTTTAAAAAATGCATGGAGGAAGCCAGGAAGGAGCGTTTAGCAAAAATTATTTTTATCCATGGGGTGGGCAATGGCATATTAAAAAACGAAATGCTGCGTTTTTTGCGTAGCAGCGATGGCATAGATTTTTATGATGCACCTTATGCCCGATACGGCATGGGTGCCACGGAAGTTTTGTTTTACAGAAACACCAGATAACGTTCTTAAAAAAGGCAGGCTGTCCTGTCGCTCTCCGCATCATGCGGGGTGAGGAAAGTCCGGGCAACACAGAGCAGCATACTTCCTAACGGGAAGCCGGCCTGCCTTCAGGCAGGCTGCGAGAAAGTGCCGCAGAAAACAACCGCCTAAGCCCCGCTTTGCGGGGCCGGTAAGGGTGAAAACGTGAGGTAAGAGCTCACGGCAATGGGAGGTGACTTCCATTGCGGGCAAACCTTATGCGTTGAAAGGCCAAATATACCGGGGTTTGAGGGTTGCTCGCCCAATCCCGGCGGGTAGGCCGTATGAGGCAGGATGTGAATCCTGCCCCGGATAAATGACAGGAGTCCCGTTTTTTACGGGATCACAGAACCCGGCTTACAGGCCTGCCTTTTTTTATCGATTTCTCAAAATTAATTTTAAAAATACTGGTAGGAAAATTTGATAAAACACTTGCAATAATGATAAAAAAGTTCTTTCCCTGGTTGTTCTTCTTAGCAATGGCCTTTCCCCTGTCAGCCCTGGCACAGAAGTCCGCTATATATGATGATCCCGATGCCACTTACCGGCAAGCGATGGAGCTCTATAACAAAGAAAAGTTCGGGGCAGCACAAAAACTGTTTTTGGAAACGGTGGAAAATATTTCAGACCCCCAATCACTGGTAAAGGCTTCTGCAAAGTTTTATGCAGGCCTTTGCGCTGCAGAGCTGTTCAACCCGGATGCAGAGGAGTTGATCATGGACTACATTCGCAGCCATCCAACCCATCCCGGGCAAAACCTGGCAAGATTCCACATGGGAAGCCTTAAATACCGGCAAAGAGAATACGAAGATGCCGTAAAATGGTTTGCTTCTGTTGACAGGGCGGTGATCGGGAACGAATACCGAGATGAATACCTTTTCAAAAAAGGTTATAGCTATTTTATGATTGATCAGCTGCGCCCGGCAAGAATAGCATTAGTAGAGATCACCAACCCGGGTTCGGCCTATTTCAGCCCTGCCACTTATTATTACGGGCATATTGCCTACCTGGACGAAGATTATCAAACCGCCCTGGTTTCTTTTGAAAAACTCACAGAAGACCGCAACTTTGGCCCCATTGTTCCCTATTACATTACCCACATTTATTTTTTGCAGGAAAAGTACGATAAACTCATTGCTTATGCCAAACCCCTGCTGGATGATGCAACTCCCCGCAGGGCCCCCGAAATAGCCAAGCTCATCGGGGAGGCCTATTTCAACAAATCGGAATTTGAAGCGGCCCTGCCCTTCCTGGAAACCTTTATCAATCAATCCCGTTCAAGGGTGACCAGGGAAGATCATTACCAGATTGGGTTTGCCTATTTTACCACAAAAAATTTTGAAGATGCCGTCAGGCATTTTGAAAGGGTGACCGGTGAGGATGATGAACTGGCGCAAAACGCCTGGTACCATCTGGCTTCGGCCTATATAGAAACCGGACAGAAGCGGTTTGCCCGCAATGCCTTTTCCAATGCTCACCAGATGGGGCATACCGAGGCCATTAGCCGGGATGCACTATTTAATTATGCCAAGCTGTCTTTCGAGCTTTCTCTGGACCCTTACAATGAAGCCATTTTGTCTTTCCAGAAATACATTGACCAATATCCCGACTCGGAACGTACAGAAGATGCCTACCGTCACCTGGCAGACCTTTACCTGACCACCCGAAATTATAAAGACGCGCTCTCGTCTATTGAAAAACTTCCCATCACAACCACCCGCCTGCGTGAAGCCTTCCAGCGCATTGCCTACTACAGGGGCATCGAGCTTTTTAACAACGGGAATTTCCAGGGAGCAATCGATCATTTCGAAAAATCCAGAAAATACCCGGAAAACCGGGCCATCAATGCGGGGAGTATTTACTGGGAAGGAGAGGCCAATTACCGTTTGGGAAGGTTTGATGAAGCCATTGCAGCCCATGAAAAATTCCTGGTCACTCCGGGAGCTTTCACCCTAAGGGAATACAACAGGGCGCACTACTCCATTGGTTATGCCAACTTTAAAAATCAGGATTACCCCAGGGCCATCACCGCATTCCGTAAATTTATAACAGACCGTAACGAAGACCGTAAACTGTTAAATGACGCCTACCTGCGCATTGCCGACAGCTACTTCATTACCAAAGATTACACCGCATCACTTGATTATTACAACCGTGCCATTGAAGCCAACCTTATTGATACAGACTACGCCGTATTTCAAAAAGGACTGGTTTACGGAGTGGTTGGCCGGTTTGAAAACAAGGTATCCTCTATGGAGGATTTGCTTAACAACTATCCGCAGTCTTCCTTTATTGACAATGCAAAATATGAACTTGCCAATACCTGGCTGATCCTCGACAATAGCAGGCAGGCATTGAGTTACTTCAACAGGGTGATTAATGAACATCCCAACAGCAGCTATGTAAAAAGCGCCATGTTAAAAACCGGTCTGATTCATTACAATGAGAACGAGGATGCAGAAGCTTTGGCTGTTTTTAAATCTGTTTTGGATAAATATCCCGGTACATCTGAATCACAGGAAGCTTTGGTTACCATGCGTAATATTTATGTAAGCCTTGACCGGGTTGATGAATTTGTTGAGTTGTCACGTGATCTTGGTTTTGCAGACATCACCACAGCACAACAGGATTCACTAATATACATGGCCGCTGAAAATCGCTACATGCAGGGAGATTGCGAAAATGCTGCAAAAAGTTTTGCCAATTACCTGGAAAATTATCCCGCTGGAATTTTTGCGCTAAACGCTCATTTTTACAAGGCAGAATGTGATTTTCGCAGGGAGGAATACCGCCAGGCCCTTTCCGGCTATGAATATGTGATTTCCAGGCCCAAATCAAAATTTACTGAAAATGCCCTGGTAAGGGCCTCTGGCATCACCTTCCGACTTGGCCATTTTGAGTCGGCATATGATTATTACCGGCAACTGGAAGAATTAGCAGAATATCGGAATAATGTTTTACAAGCGCGCATCGGAACCATGCGAAGCCTTTTCAGGCTGGAACGTTTCCCCGATGTTGGGGAAGCTGCTGATGCAGTGCTTTCCATGGAAAGAACCCCGCAGGAGGTCATACAGGAAGCCCGTCTGTTAAAGGGAAAATCGGCCATGAAGACCGGGAAAAATGATGAAGCCCGCCTGGCCCTGCAAAATGCCCTGGACATAAGCAACAACCAGATGGCTGCCGAAGCCAAATACAATCTTGCACTCATTGAGTTCCGGGCAGGGAATTATGAAAAATCCGAAGAGATTATTTTTGATTTCATCAATAAAATGTCTGCTTATGATTACTGGCTGGCCAAAACCTTTATTTTGCTGGCCGACAACTACCTGGAAACTGACAACGAATTCCAGGCCAGGCATACCCTTCAAAGCATTATTGAAAATTACGATGGGGAAGACCTTACCCTGGTGGCACAGCAAAAGCTTAATGACATTGAGGAAAGGCAAAGGATGAGAGAGCAACCCATCGTACCCGATACTATTGAAGTAGATTTTGGCACAGAAGTTTTTTAAACCCATCAGTTTTTTACAACCCATGGAGATAAAATTGAAAGAAAAAGAAATAAAGCGGATAGTGGCAAGCCTGCTGATTTTGTTGCCGGCCTTGCTTACCTTTAACCCTGCAATGGGCCAGGAACCCCGAAGCCTTGACTTTGATGAGATTCAGGTTATTGCCCCTTACGAGCCAACCATTTCGGACGCCTTTAAGATCAATGAAAATCCGGTTATTGACGACACCCTGCAGGTGGATATCCATTTTGATTATTCCATATTTCCAAAAAAAATTCCAACACGCTTTGAAGTGGAGCCCATTTCTGCTGCCCGCATGCGGGGAGAACCATTGGCCAAACTTTACCGGGGACTGGTTAAAGGGGGGTTGGGAACCTACTCCACTCCTTATTTTGAAGCCCGATACAACACCCTTCGTTCCAATGAATATGCTTTGGGAGTAAACCTGAAACACCTTTCCTCCTCGGGCGAAATAAAGGACTATCAGCATAGCGGCTATAGCGACAACCTTGCCCGCGTTTACGGAAAAAGGTTTTTCAGAAACCACACCCTGGATGCCGACCTGAACTTTGAACGCAATGTGGTTCATTATTATGGTTTTCGCCGGGATGACTTCCTTGACCAGCCTTTATTGCTGGATTCCATAGATAACCTGTCCAATCAGGATATTCGTCAGCGTTTCAACCATTTTTCCACAGGCATCGGGTTTGGCACCCACCACACCGATTCGGCCAGGCTTTCCCATCAGACTAACCTGGAATACAACTATACAGGCGATCGTTATGAGGCCGATGAACATCAGCTTTCGTTCAGGGGGAACCTGGGACGGGAACTTTCTGCAGACCCGACAGGACAGGCAAAGCAACAATACTTCAGCCTCCGGCTTGGGGCGGATTATTTCAGCAGCCGCACTCCACGCGATACCGCCGGAACGGGGATCATTACCATTCACCCAAGACTGTATTCCGATTATGATCAAATCCGCTTTTTTGTAGGCCTTGATGCTTCGGTGCAATCCGATACGGCCTCATATATCCGGTTTTATCCGCAAATAGGCGGGGAGGTAGATATTATTGACCGGGTGCTCATTGCCCATGCTGCTTTGTCGGGTGGGCTTGAAAAACATACCCTTTATTCCATGTCGCAAACCAACCCTTTTATCAATACCGCCATTCCTTATGCCTTCATGAACAGGAAATACGAAATTGGGGGCGGCCTGAAAGGATCGTTAAGCAATTATGCTTCCTACAACATTTCCTTAAACAGCACGGCTATTGATAATTACCCGTTTTTTGTCACCGATACCGCCACCGCCTTTAACAACCAGTTTACAATAGCCTATGATGACATCCGCCATTTTAATTTCCGCACAGAAATACTTTCGCAATGGGGCAAGCGTCTGAATGTGAGATTAGCCGGCGACTTTTTCCAGTATAGCCTGGACGAAGAGATTGAAGCCTGGCATACCCCTACCCTGCAGTTGTCTCTGAACCTCAAATACAACATCCAAAACAAGATCATCATTACAGCTGATGCCTTTGCACGCAACTCCACTTATGGAAAGGTCTATGATGAGCAAGGGGTTCCACGGGCTAAGGAGATCCACGGGTTTCATGTGGATACCAATTTTGGCATTGAATATCGCTATACCAGGATATTGTCGGTATTTTTTAATTTCTACAATGTTCAGAATCAACCGCTTGAACGTTGGCTAAACTATCCTTCCCAGCGCTTTAACTTTATGGGTGGGGTGGCTTATTCCTTTTAATAAACTAAAGCCTTTTTAAGGGCTTTTGTTCCACTTACCAACAACGAGCCCGGCACGCTCCGGAAACCCTGTTTTACAAACAGTTGAACAGGGTTTCTTTGTTAATAAAATTAAGCCTTTCAAGGGGTTTTATTTAGCAAAAAAACCGCCAAAAAATCGTACCTTTGCATGTTACTAAAAAATTCAAGAAAAAATGAGCGAACCCATTAAAGCAGAAGATATTAAGGGGCCCCTTTATGATGCAGCGAGCATTCAGGTTTTAGAAGGTTTGGAGGCCGTAAGGAAAAGGCCTGCCATGTATATAGGTGACGTTGGCAGCAGGGGATTACACCACCTGGTTTATGAAGTCGTGGATAACTCCATTGATGAAGCCATGGGCGGTTATTGCGACCTTATTGACATTGTAATCAACGAAGACGGTTCCATTACCGTGGTTGACAACGGGCGTGGGATTCCCACCGACATGCACGAAAAGGAAGGCCGCAGCGCACTGGAAGTGGTAATGACCGTGCTGCACGCCGGAGGGAAATTCAATAAAGACACCTATAAAGTTTCCGGAGGTTTGCATGGAGTAGGGGTTTCCTGTGTTAATGCCCTTTCCAAACACATGATCGTTGAGGTGCACCGGGACAATAAAGTTTTTGTACAGGAATACAAGTACGGGAAGCCACAATTTGAGGTAAAGCAAGTTGGAGAAACCGATATTACCGGCACCAGGGTCACTTTCTTCCCGGATGAAACCATCTTTCAAACCACCCAGTTTAGTTATGACATCCTCTCCGGACGAATGCGCGAATTGTCTTTTCTGAATAAAGGCGTTAAGATGGGCATTACCGATATGCGCCAGCGCGACGAAAACGGTCAGCCGGTAAAAGATGTATTTTTGTCGGAAGAAGGATTGAAGGAATTTGTACAATACCTTGACGATAACAGAGAAAAGCTGATTGATGAACCCATCTACATGAGTTCAGAAAAGGCCGGCATACCCGTTGAGGTAGCCATGCAATACAATTCTTCCTTTACCGAAAATCTTCAATCTTACGTAAATAACATCAACACCATTGAAGGCGGAACCCATCTGGCAGGATTCCGAAGGGCGCTGACCCGCACCCTAAAGACTTATGCCGAAAAATCGGGCATGCTTTCCAAGCTCAAATTTGAGATCAATGGGGATGACTTCCGCGAGGGCCTTACTGCCGTTATTTCGGTAAAAGTTGCCGAACCCCAGTTTGAAGGGCAAACCAAAACAAAACTGGGCAATTCCGAGGTTAGTGGTGCTGTTGACCAGGCGGTGAGTGAAATGCTTTCCTACTACCTGGAAGAGAACCCTAAGGCCGCCAAAACCATTGTCAACAAAGTTGTATTGGCAGCAACAGCCCGTCATGCTGCAAGAAAAGCCAGGGAACTGGTGCAGCGAAAAAGCGTGCTCTCCAATACGGGCCTTCCCGGAAAACTTGCCGACTGCTCAGAAAAGGATCCCGCCAAATGCGAAATTTTCCTGGTGGAGGGAGATTCTGCAGGAGGTACCGCCAAACAGGGCCGTGACAGGAACTTCCAGGCCATCCTGCCGTTAAGGGGTAAAATCCTTAACGTGGAAAAAGCCATGCCCCACAAGATTTTCGACAACGAAGAAATCAAAACCATTTTCACGGCACTGGGCCTTTCCATTGGGACCGACGATGACTCCAAAGCTTTAAATCTGGATAGGCTGAGGTACCATAAGGTCATCATTATGACGGATGCCGATGTGGACGGAAGCCACATTGCAACCCTTATACTTACTTTCTTTTTCCGCTACATGAGGGAAATGGTCGAACTGGGCAACATTTACATTGCCACCCCTCCGTTTTACCTTATCAAAAAAGGGAAAGAAGAACGTTATGCCTGGAATGATGCAGAGCGAAAGCAAATTGTTGCCGAACTATCCAAAGGCGGCAAAGAATCCGGCATCCATATACAGCGCTACAAGGGTCTTGGCGAGATGAACGCTGAACAGCTTTGGGATACCACCATGAATCCTGAACACAGAAAGCTAAGGCAGGTGGATATTGAAAATGCGGCGGAAGCCAACCGCACCTTTTCGATGCTCATGGGGGACGAAGTCCCTCCAAGGAGAGAGTTCATTGAGAAAAATGCCAAATATGCCAACATAGATGCATAAATAAAAAACCGGGTTAACACCCGGTTTTTTATTTCATCAAATCCCTGAGCTCTTCAGGTTGAATATCTTTAATGGGATGGCCGGCGTGAATGAACTTCCCGGCCAAAGCCGATTTCCTTTCCTGCAATTTACGGATCTTTTCCTCAATGCTTTGAAGGGTAATGAATTTATATACAAAAACTTTTTTGTCCTGCCCGATACGGTGGGCACGGTTCACGGCCTGGTTCTCCACGGCCGGGTTCCACCAGGGGTCCAGTATAAACACATAGTCAGCTCCTGTGAGGTTAAGGCCCACTCCGCCAGCCCGCAACGAAATCAAAAACAATCGTTTCTGAGGGTTTTCCTGAAAGTCTGCTATGACCGTTTTGCGTTCCTTCTCTGAGACCTTTCCGGTGAGCAGGCTAAAAGGCTGATCATGGTCTTCAAAATATTGCTTATACAGGTTCAGGTGCTTTACAAATTGTGAAAAGATCAAAACTTTGTGTCCTTCCTCCATTAATTTTTCAATGCTTCTTACCACTTCCTTAAACTTCCCGGAATCTTGCTTATAAGCTTCATCAACCAGTGCAGGATGACTGGCAGCCAGTCTTAATTTCATCAGGCTGCTGAGCACAAAAAACCGGGATTTGTCCACTCCGTCCTTTTCCACCTGCTCCATGATCATATTCCGGATCTGTGATTTTTTGGATTCGTAAAAATCCCTGTGGGCTTCGGTCATTTCACAAAACCGGGTGGTTACGGTCAAAGGAGGCAGGTCGGTGGCCACTTCCTGCTTGGTGCGTCTCAGGATGAACGGTTTTATTAACTGTTTAAGCTTTTGATGTTTTACGGGATCATTGCCACGCTCAACGGGTAAAGCAAACTCTTCCTTAAAGAAATTTAAGCTGCCCAGCATTCCGGGATTGACAAAAGATAGCTGGGACCAAAGGTCCATCAGGGAGTTTTCTATGGGAGTACCTGTTAGCACCAGGCGATAACTGCCCTTTAGTTTTTTTATGGCCTGATGAATTTTGGAGGAAGCATTTTTGATGACCTGGCTTTCATCAAGAATGATGTAATAGAATGGGTAGTCTTGAAATATTTTTACATCATTTCTTACCGTTCCGTATGTGGTAAGCACCAGGTCAAATCCCTGAAATGCATCGGTGGAAGTTGCCCGTCCCGGCCCGGTATGTTGCATGACCCTTAGGCCGGGCGAGAATTTTCTCACCTCATTTAACCAATTGTGGATCAAAGAAAGGGGCATGACCAGCAGGGAAGTTTTCCCCCCTTGTTTTCCCTTAAAGTCCGGCGGTTGGGCAAAAAGCTCCAATTGCCCTCCCCCATTCAGGGGGGTTGAGCGAAAAGCGGCACCATTGGCTGCAGCGGAAGTTGTAAGTAGTTCAGATTTTGATTCCGGCTGATGCACGCTGGAGAGTAACGCCAGGGCCTGAACTGTTTTTCCCAACCCCATATCATCGGCAAGGCAACCACCCAGGTTGTTTTGATGCAAAAAACTAAGCCATTGAAAGCCCTTTTTCTGGTAGGGCCGTAATTCGGCCTGAAGAGATGGTGGTACTTCAAACGGGGACTTTTTGTCAGAATACCTGCTAAACTCAGGAATTTTTAACCCTTTTGCAGGCATTTGATCCAGTAAAGGAAAATGATGTTTTTTCAGGGAAATGACATCATCTTTTCCTGAGGAGAACTTAAACACATCATGGTACTTTTCAAACCAGGGCAGAGGGATAATACCAAGGGTACCATCGGGAAGCGGGAAGGCACGCTTTCCTTTCAGAATATAACTCCTTAATTTTAAAAAAGGAATGACATGCTCCCCGAATCTGACATTTCCGTATATATCAAACCAATCGGTTTTTTCTTCCACACTGAGCTCCACCACAGGGGACCCCAGAAAAAACTCCCGGGTATCACAATTCTGCTCAATCCTGAAACCGGCTTTTCCCAGTTTTTTCTTTTGCCCCGACAACCAAGAGATATAGGTTAGCAAGGCAGATTCCAAAAAAGTATCTTCAGGAGGCTGGTCCTTTGAAGGGATGGTTTCCGGAAGAAAAAAGCCTTCGGCATTGCGATTTACCAACCCTGATTCTTTTAGCTTTTCAGTAATATCTTTTTCCTTTGAAAGATCCCTCCTTGTTTTGATGAACCGGTAAGTCTCCCCTGCTTCCTGCATTTTCACCCTGGTGGTGGTTTCGTCATAGTATGGAAACCGTTCTCCGTTATATTCCATCAACAGCTGCAGGCACCAGAAGCCAAAAAAATTCTTCTCCAGCCGCAAAACCGGTTTTGGTTGGCTCTCTGTGGTATGAACCTGAAAGCCATCTGCCTTAACCGGAAATTTCTTCAGGGTATTCAGCACAAAACGATGATAGTAACTGGACTCGGCTGATCGGGGAATGGTTAAATATTCCTTTTCGAGGAATGGTTTGAGTTTCTTACCCACCAGGCCTGGCTCCAGGCGAAATAACCGGTCATTGAGCAATAGAAGGCATGGGTCATTGGAAAGGATTTCACCTCCCGAACCCTTCAAAGGAACTTCTTTTCCATCTATCTGCAACCACAGATAATAATGTGTTTCTTTTTCTTTTTTCCGGATATCGAAAAGCACCTGCGTGAATCTAGGCAGAACAGGTATAGGAAGTTCCCGGATGCGATCGTTCTTTTCTCCTTTATAATAAAGAGGTTCATTACATGAGTAAAGCATTTCGGCTACCTCACCCATCTTTTTATCAATAAAAGGACGAATATGGCAATCTACATATTCAGGGGGAATTTCCTCAAAAAAGTTCCGGGGATTTTTAACCTGCTTTCCGAATCTTTTCACCAGGGCTTCATCCGAATATTGCCCAATGGTGTTAATTGCTTCCTGTTGTAATGGATCGATTTCAGAAAAATAATCTTTGGCGGTCAAAGGGGTTAAGCGGTAGAACTCATAGCTAAATTGTTTGGGCCCGATAATTCTGACAGCGAAAGACTCAATGGCAATACCGGTGACTGGGTTGTTAACCAGTGCAAAAACCAGTTTGAACTCCGAAAAAGATGGCTTGTTTTTTTGAAACGCCATTTTCAAATCATGTAAGTTTAAGCAAAAACTACAAACCTACATGATTTTTTGTAAATGGGCTCAAAAAAAAATTAATTCTCCAGCCAGCTTATTACCTGTTCGGAGCGGGGACTTGTTCTGGGTTCCAGCACATCCACCAATTGTCCTTTTTCGTCAATCAAAAACTTCTGAAAGTTCCAGGCTATCTCCACATCCTTCTTACCATTCAGTTCCTTTGTTGTCAGCCATTTATAAATTGGGGCAATATCATCTCCTTTTACGGAAATTTTAGCCATCATGGGAAAGGAAACTCCGTAATTTTCCTGGCAAAAAGTGGCGATTTCCTCGTTGGTGCCGGGTTCCTGGTTCATGAAGTTATTGGCAGGGAAACCTATCACCATAAAATTTGTGGCTGAATATTCCCGGTAAAGTTTTTCCAGTTCTTCATATTGTGGAGTCAGCCCGCATTCGGAAGCAGTATTCACCACCATCACCTTTTTGCCTTTGAGCTGTTTCATATCAAAAGGTTCACCGGTAATGGATTCTACGGTAAAATCATAAATGGTTTTTGCCTGGTCTTCTTTTTGGCTTCCAGCAAGGGAATCAATAGAAGGGGAAAAAACCAATATAATTATCATGGAAATTGTAATTAGGCTTTTCATCGTTTAAAAAGATTTAATGATTTGAATACTTTTAACAATCATATAAAACAGTTTGTTTTGAATTTTATTAACTTTATTGTTAAAACTTTTTTTGGGTAAAAAGTTTCCCCATTCTTTTTTCCCTGAATCAAACCAAAAACAAGTGCTACATGAAAAATGCCGATTTGCGAGAAATGCTTAACATTGCTTTAATTGCCGGTTTAAAGGCCGGCAAGGAGATCATGGAAGTTTATGAGGGTTCCCTTGACATAGAAATTAAAAAGGATGGTTCGCCTATAACCCTTGCCGATAAAAAAGCCAATAGCTTAATTCAATCTATATTATCATCTTCAGGAATCCCTGTTATTAGTGAAGAAAATAAAATACAGGGTTTTGAAAAAAGGGAAAAATGGGATTGGTTATGGATTGTTGACCCACTGGATGGGACCAGGGAGTTTATTGAGGCCAATGGGGAGTTTACGGTTAACATTGCCCTGGTAAGAGGACAAAATCCCGTTCTTGGGGTAATCGTTGCTCCGGCCTTGGAGATGGCATGTTTTGGTTTGGAAAATGAACATGCTCATAAGATTAGCGACTTAAGGAAGTTACCAAACAATTTAGAGGAGATTGGCAGGATGGGGCTGAAAGAATTTGCAAGAAAAATAAAAGGATTACCGATGAATAAAGATCTCTCAGTTGCCGTAAGCCGCTCACATTATGATTCCAAAACCAGGGATTTCATTAAAAAAGTAGTGGGAAGATACGAGCAGGTAAACCTTATCTCCAGGGGAAGTTCCATAAAATTCTGTGACCTTGCCGAAAACCATGCCGGCATTTATCCGCGTTTCTCTACCACCTATGAATGGGATACTGCAGCCGGGCACGCCATCGTAAAAGCTTCAGGAGGTGAAGTTTTCTCCCTTGAGTCTCGCCTGCCCCTGCAATACAACAAAGAAAATCTTTTGAATCCTTCTTTTATTGCTTTTGCAGATAAAAACCTGTCAGACCGCTACTTTTCTGAACTTTCTCCTTAAATAAGGATAGGAAAAGACCGACATAATAATGATCAATGCCCCCAAATAAAACCCAATGGACATTCTCTCTGCATCCGGGAAGAAGAAAAATGCCATTATAATACCATATACCGGCTCAAGGTTGATGGCCAGCACCACATTGTAAGCAGAAAGCACTTTCATGATGTCAACAATGGCTGTAAAGGCATAAGAAGTGCAGACAAAACTCAGTATCAACAGGTAAAACAGATCCATCCAGGACATACTGATCAATTGAGTCGAAAAAGCCCCGGTAACTCCAAAAAACAGGGTGATAAAAACAACCCCCCCGATCATTTCATAAAAACTGATCACTGTCGGATGATATTTCAGGCTGATGGTGCGGTTAAGAACCACAAAGAGGCCGTTTAGCAAAGCCGAAAGAAGGGAGAAAAGAATTCCTTCCAAAAAATGAAATTCATAAGAAAAAATAATATAGATGCCGGAAATAATCACCAGCCCAAGCAAAACTTCCACCCAGAAAACCCTTCGTTTTTGCACCAGGGGCTCAAGGAAACTAGTAAACAAGGTTGTAGATGCAAATACTCCCAGGGTAACGGAAACATTGGAAACATTGATGGCATGAAAAAAGGTGATCCAGTGCAAAGCCACCAGTAAGCCTATGCCATATAAAGGCAATTGCTTCTTCAACGAAATGCGGAAAGGAATTTTACGGAATAAAAAGAAACCCCAGAGCCCTACAAAGGCGAAAAACATGCGGTACCAAACCAGGTCAGCAGCGGGCAAAGTAATCAGGGCTCCCAGGATGGCGGTAAAGCCAAGAAGTACTACCACCACATGTAAGTGGAAATATTGCTTTAAAATTCCTGAATCCATCATTGCTCTTTAAAATTTTCCATAAAGCGGATTACCTCATTCCGGGCATTTAAAAACCGGTGTTCGCCCAAGCCGCTTATTACCCTGAAAGAAAACCCGTACTCGCGCAACTCTTTTTCATACCAGTTAAAAAAGTAAGAGCGAAGATGAGGGTGCTCCCTTTGCTCATCGAACTCCCAGGGCATATCCACATCACATAAAAGAAAAAGATCGTAGCGATTTTCCTTTATTTTTTCCAGGATAAAGGGATTACAATTATTGTATTTATGAAGGCTCCATATCTTGGTTACCAGAAATTCGGTATCACAAAACAAAATCCCGGTAGCTTTGGATTCCATTTCTTTTTCCAGGTTGAACTGTCCTTTGGCAATTTCCAGGATGTCTTCCTGCTTATAATCCCTGTTTAACTGGTCTATGTAGTTGCGGGCATATTCAGGGACAAAAACCGTATTGAAAGACCTGGCCAGCTTTTGGGCAAGCCAGCTTTTTCCGGTTGACTCCGGGCCTGTAATGGCAATTTTTTTTAATCCTTTCAAAGCAGTCTGGTTTATTGTTGCAAATGGGCATTGATCACCTTCATTACAAACACGCTTTTGCCTTCCTGTTTAAAGGAGGAGCCCATTTCATCGGTAATGGCTTTCATCACTTTGTGGTATTGGCCAAACACCTGTGTGCTCATGCCGTTTACCTGGCAGGTAACACCGGCATGTGCCTGCAGGCGGTCAATAAAATCCTGGATATCGGGAACATATTCCCTTCCCAAAGGATACATGCTTATTTCAACAGAAACTTCCATTTTTTTGACGACAAATTTAATATTTAAAAACCGTTGGAGATTGATCCGGGAAAAAAGTTGCAGGCCGCATAACAGATTTTCAAAAAAAACCAGCGAAACATGGAAAAATGCAACTTCTTGTTATCCTTCTCCTTAAAAAAAAA